>OKGO01000005.1_pt1 | contig 269895 bp, 232 predicted proteins | sample 1613211 | NCBI WGS metagenome assembly OKGO01 (sample SAMN04436845, study PRJEB24849) | human gut metagenome | biome: human gut; feature: NICU; material: stool | host: Homo sapiens | place: USA: Saint Louis, MO | collected 2011-09-16 | reverse complement strand
TAGAAAGCAACTTTATTGCTTCTGCATAAAAAAATTACTGGGGATCCCTCAGCCCACAGGGAGAGGGAACAAACCCTAAAAACGGCAACGAAGTTGCCGTTTTGCTTTTATTTTGCCATCGCCTTCTCGTTCTTCGCGCGCAGCTTCTTCGCCCGACTCTCCAGCACCAGATAACAGACCGTTGCCAGCGCCAGCGGCAGGAAGTAGTAGATCATGCGGTACGCGAGCAGGGCAGCGATAATCGTCCCGTGAGACACATGCTCCCCTGCAAGCAGCGCGATAAACACCGCTTCCAGTACGCCGATCCCCGCCGGAATATGCACAATTACCCCGGCAATACTGCTTACCAGCAGCACGCCCAGCACGAAGAAGTAATTCACATCTTCGCCAATCAGCAGCCAGATAATGGCCCCCATCGCCATCCAGTTGGCGCTGGAAACTACCATTTGCAGGACGGCAAACTTCCATGACGGCAGCACCAGCTTCTGCCCTTTAATGGTCATATGACGACGTTTGGCAAAGGCGCAGGCCCACAGGTAGGCGGCGATGATCAGCAGCAGTACGATGCCCAAAATGCGCAGGGTGGCCTCATCGATGTACCAGTGCGCAGGCAGTTGCACCACGCCAATGGTGAAGATCACCCCGCCGAGCAGGATATACCCCAGCCAGTTGGTGGTGATACTCAGCGAGAAAATACGCGTGATGGTGCCGCCCGGTAAGCCAAGGCGGGAGTACAGGCGATAGCGCATGCCAATCCCGCCAACCCAGGTGCTCAGCGTCAGGTTAAAGGCGTAGCAGATGAATGACACCAGCATAACCTGCCGTTTGGCAAGCTTATGCCCGCAGTAGGCGCGTCCCAACAGGTCATAGCAGCCGTACATCAGGTAGCTCACAATCACCAGGCCAACCGCCCCCAGCAGGACTGTCCGGTTGTAGTTGCGAATAACCTTCCACACCTCTTCCCAGTCCACCTTTTGGGCATACACCACCAGCAGGACCGCGACGGCAATGAAGAACAGCCAGGTCAGGATTTTTTTCGCCAGCCGCCAGCGAGGATGAGATTTCGACATCAGGTTTTCCCTCCATCTTCCGCCTCTACGCGGTCCTGGGTTTCCATTTCGGGTTGCACTGGCGGATCCACCAGCGCCAGTTTCGGCGTATGCGCGGGCAGCCAGCCCACCATGGCCGGGAAGTGGCGCAGGAAGTGGAACACCACCACACCGATGCCAACGTTCCACCAACTGCGTTTCGGCACCATGGACTCATCCACACGCACGCAGTCTTTATTGATCAGACCCTGAAGGTTATCGCGCAGGGTCTGATTAAACTGGCGATCGTGGATGATCAGGTTCGCTTCCAGATTGAGCGATAAGCTCAGCGGATCGAGGTTGCTTGAGCCAACGGTCGCCCAGTGGTCATCCATCACGGCCACTTTGCCGTGCAGCGGGCGGCGGCGATATTCATAGATTTGCACGCCGCTTTTGACCAGATAGCGATAGAGCAGACGCGCGCCCACCTTCACAATCGGCATATCGGGCTCACCCTGGACGATGAGCTTCACGCTCACGCCGCGTCGGGCCGCGTTGCGCATGGCGTGCAAAATCCGGTAACCGGGGAAGAAATAGGCGTTGGCGATAATCACCTCGCGCTTCGCGTTCGCCAGCATCTTCAGGTAGTGACGTTCGATATCGTCCCGGTGCTCCTCGTTATCCCGCCAGACGAACAGCGCCTGCGCCTCGCCGGGCTTGCGGTTCTCTTCCGGGCGATGGCGGCGTCGCCACCAGCGGCGTGCGGCCTCTTTGCCGGGTAAGTTTTCCAGCACGAACAGCTGGATGTCCTGTACCACCGGTCCCTCAATGCGGATCGCGTAGTCCTGTTTCGCTTCGGGACCGTAATCCGACATATGCTCGGCGGAGTAGTTAATGCCGCCAACGAAGGCCACCGTTTCGTCCACCACCACAATTTTGCGGTGCATTCGGCGGAACAGGTTGGTGCGCATCCCGAACAGACGCGGGCCGGGATCGTAATAGCGGAATACCACCCCTGCGGCGGTGAGCTCGTTAACAAATTCGTCGCTGAGATCCGGCGAACCATATCCGTCGAGCAGGACCTCGATTTTTATACCGCGACGAGCGGCTTGCAGCAGCGCGCTGTGCAACTGCCTGCCCACATCGTCTTCAAACCAGATAAACGTTTCCAGAAAGACTTTCTGCTGTGCGTGGCTAATCGCCTCAAAGACTGCCGGATAAAAGTTATCGCCATTTTCCAGCAGCGTAATACGGTTACCTTCCTGCCATGTGCATTTCATAAGTGGATCTCCGCGCTGAGTGGGGCATGGTCGGAGAGATGTCGCCAGTTGAGTAAAGCCAGCGCCGTCGGGCTGCTGGCGTGGGCATTTTTTACGTAGATGCGGTCAAGGCGCAGCAGGGGGAAGCGCACCGGAAACGTCCGCGCGGGACGACCGCGTGAGCGGGTAAAAATCTCCTCCAGCCCCGCATTCACCTTCAGCGGATGATTGGCCCGCTGTCGCCAGTCGTTAAAATCACCGGCCACCACCACGGGCTCGCCCTCCGGCAGCGCATTGGTCCAGTCTGCCAGCATCTGTAGCTGAGCCTGACGGTGGGCCTCACGCAGGCCAAGATGAACGCAGCCCACATGAATGGGAAAATCGAGCGCCGGTGGCGTGATGCGGCAGTATAACAACCCGCGTTTTTCGCTCTCGCCAACGGAGACGTCCCGGTTCTCATAATGCTCGATAGGAAAACGCGACAGCACTGCGTTACCGTGATGCCCCTCCGGGTAGACCGCATTGCGCCCGTAGGCGTAATCGCTCCACATGGTATCCGCCAAAAACTCGTAATGGGGCGTGTCGGGCCAGTTTTCGAAATGCATCGGGTGCACTTCGTGCGCGCCCATGACCTCCTGGAGGCAGACAATATCGGCGCTGACGGTGCGTACCGCGTCGCGCAGCTCCGGTAAAATGAAGCGGCGGTTAAATGCTGTGAAGCCCTTATGAATATTTATCGTCAGCACCTTAAGCGAGAAATGCTGCGTTCTTTTGCTCATAAACACCTTCCTGGGTGACTATCCCGATGAAAATAAAGTGTAGTAGGCGTCACAAAAAGATGCGGCGTTACGGAATTTTCCGTAAAGTGCGGTAGTCTGAATTAGCAGAGAAAAATCCTTCAGGAGAGAAGCCATGAAGTGGCAACAACGCGTTCGTGTCGCAACCGGTTTGAGTTGCTGGCAGATAATGTTGCATTTACTGGTCGTGGCCGTACTGGTGATGGGCTGGATGAGCGGCACGCTGGTGCGTGTCGGCTTAGGGTTATGTGTGGTTTACGGCGTGACCGTGCTGTCGATGCTGTTTTTACAGCGTCACCACGACGCGCGCTGGCGTGAAGTGGGTGATGTGCTCGAAGAGCTCACCACCACCTGGTATTTTGGTGCGGCAATGATCGTCCTGTGGCTGTTGTCACGCGTGCTGCAAAACAACCTGCTGCTGGCCCTGGCGGGTCTGGCTATCCTCGCAGGGCCTGCGGTGGTGTCGTTGCTCACCAAAGAGAAAAAGCTACGCGATGTTTCGTCTAAACATCGCATAGGCCACTGAGCCCGTTGTGGCCGCGATGACCAGTAGCGGCCACAAACTTCCCCACACAATATCCAGACTCGCATCCTTCAGATAGATTTGCTTGGTGATATCCGTGAAGTGACGAATCGGGTTTATCCATGTCAGATCCTGTAACCACACCGGCATGTTCTCCACTGGCGACACGTACCCTGAAAGCAAAATCGCCGGCATCATAAAGACAAACACCCCGATAAACGCCTGCTGCTGCGTTGAGCAGAGCGCGGAAATCAGCAGCCCAAACCCTACCAGCGACAGGCCGTAAATCACCATCGTGAAGTAAAACAGCGCCAGCGATCCGGCAAACGGGATCTGGTACGCCCATATTCCCACCCCCAGCACGATGGTGGCCTGGAACGTCGCGACAATCAGTGCCGGCACCGCCTTGCCGACAAATATCTGCCAGGTGGCGAGCGGCGAGACCAGCAGCTGATCCAGCGTACCTTGCTCACGTTCGCGTGCCACGGACAGCGAGGTGACAATCATCACGCCAATAGTGGTGATCATGGCGATTAACGACGGCACCACAAACCACTTGTAGTCCAGATTCGGGTTGTACCAGTTGCGCACCACCAGCTCGCTGTTGTTGGGTTTGGGTTTGCCCGCCATCAGCTCCTGCTGGTAGTCCTTCACTACCTGCTGCAAATAGTTCGCCGCTATCTGGGCGCTGTTGGAATTACGCCCGTCGAGGATCAGCTGCATCGGCGCGGTCTGGAAGGTGTCCAGATTGCGGGAGAAATCCGCCGGGAAGCGCACCAGCAATAATGCTTTCTGCGTGTCGATGGTGGGCTGGATCGCCTGCGGGCTTTGCAGCAGCAGGACATGGGTAAAGGCTTTGGCGCGGGCGAAACGCTGTGTCAGCTCGACGGAATGCTTGCCATTGTCTTCGTTGTAAATGGCGATGGTGGCGTTGGTGACCTCCAGCGTGGCGGCAAACGGAAACAGTACAACCTGAAGCAGCACCGGCAGCACCAGAATGGCGCGGGTCTGCGGCTCGCGCAGCAAGGATTGCAGCTCTTTGCGGATCAATGTCCATAAACGGTGAAACATCGCGTCGTCCTCCTGTCGGGTGGCGCTTGCGCTTTCCCGACCTACAAAATCCGATGGCTAATCTAATCTTCTTTTCGTTTTCATCCACGTCAGCCCGATAAACATCACCGCCGACGCCAGCAAAAACAGGGTGTTGATAATCAGCACTACCGGGATGTTCCCCGCCAGAAACAGGCTTTGCAGGGTGCTCACAAAGTAGCGTGCCGGAATGATGTAGGTCACGGCACGGATCACCGCTGGCATACTGTCAATCTGGAAGATAAAGCCGGAGAGCATAATCGACGGCAGGAAGGCGGCATTAAGCGCCACCTGCGCGGCGTTAAACTGGTTGCGGGTGATGGTGGAGATCAGCAGCCCCATTCCCAGCGTGCTGAGTAAAAACAGGCTGGTAATAAAGAACAGCACCACCAGCGAACCGCGGTACGGCACGCCAAGAATAAATACCGAGACCAGCATACAGAGCAGCATCGCCAGCATGCCGAGGAAGTAGTAGGGGATCAGCTTGCAGAGCAAAAGCTCGACGCGCGTCACTTCGGTGGAGAGCAGCGCCTCCATGGTGCCGCGCTCCCATTCGCGGGCGATCACCAGCGAGGTGAGGATCGCGCCAATCACCGTCATGATGATAGTGACTGCACCCGGGATAATAAAATGCTGGCTGATGGCGGCGGGGTTAAACCAGTAGCGCGTCTGCACGTCAATCAGCGGTTCAAACTTCTCCCCCCGGTCTTCGGCGCGCTGCATCTGCCAGAGCTGCCAGATCCCCTCCGCATAGCCCTGCACGAAGTTGGCGGTGTTCGGTTCGCTGCCGTCGGTGATCACCTGAATTGGCGCATCGGCGCCCGGGCGTGCCATGTTGGCGGCGAAATCGACCGGGATGACGATCAGACCGCGAATTTTACCGGCCTGCATTTTCTGGATCAGTTCCTGCCGGTTGTCGCTGATGGTGGCATCGATGTAGGGCGAGCCGGTCATGGCGTGGGTGAAGTCCAGCGCCTCTTCACTCTGCTGCTCCAGCAGGATCCCGACCCGCAGCTTGCTGGAATCGAGGTTAATCCCGTAGCCAAAAATAAACAGCAGCAGCAGGGGGATCACCACCGCAATCAGCCAGCTGCTGGGGTCACGCACAATCTGCCGCGTCTCTTTGACGCACAGGGCGCGCACCCGGCGCCAGGAGAGGGCGTTACTGCGCATGAGGATTCTCCTTATCCCAGTCGTGGATGAGGGTGATAAACGCCTGCTCCATGGTCGGGTCCGGCTGTGCGTCGTCGGCGGCCTGCGCTTTCAGGTCGTCCGGCGTGCCGTGGGCAATCAGCTTGCCGCGATAGACCAGCCCGATGCGGTCGCAGTACTCTGCCTCGTCCATAAAGTGGGTGGTGACCATCACGGTCACGCCTTTTTCCACCATGCTATTGATATGCAACCAGAATTCACGGCGGGTGAGGGGGTCCACGCCTGACGTAGGTTCATCAAGAAACAGGATATCGGGCTCGTGCATCAACGAACAGGCCAGCGCCAGCCGCTGTTTGAAGCCAAGCGGCAGCGCGTCGGTAGCGTGTGAGGCGATATCGGTCAGGCCAAAGGCGTCGCACATGCGGCCGATTTTCTCGTTCTGCGCCCGTCCCCGCAGGCCGTAGACGCCGGAGAAAAATCGCAGATTTTGCTCCACCGTCAGGTTGCCGTAGAGCGAAAACTTCTGCGCCATATAGCCCAGATGCTGGCGCGCCTTGCCGGAGCTGACTTTGAGATCCATGTTCAGCACCAGCGCTTTGCCGGAGGTCGGTACCAGCAGGCCGCACATCATTTTAAAGGTGGTGGATTTCCCTGCACCGTTCGGCCCGAGCAGGCCAAATATCTCGCCGCGCTTCACGGCAAAATTGACGTTATCGGTGGCGGCGAAATCGCCAAATTTTTTGGTGAGCGATTTCGCTTCAATGACCGTTTCGCCCGGCGTGCCTTCCACCGTGTGCAGAATGGCGCCAAGCGGTGATTCTGAGGTTCCCGCCCCGCCCAGCAGATCGATAAACGCATCTTCAAAGCGCGGCGCGGTCTCTGTCATGTCGATTTCAGGCATCCCCTGCGCACGCCGGATATCGTCGGCGGTGGCCTCTTTTTTGAGGATCACGCGCACCGAACGGCCCTGAATCATCCCGTCGCTCACCTGGGGCAGCTTCAGCACCCGTTGCAGCAGCTTGCGGTTGGATTCCTGCGCGCTGTGTAGCAGAAAACTGCGCCCGGCCATGGTTTGCGTCAGCTCTGTGGGCTCGCCCTGATAGAGCAGTTCGCCTTCGTTCATCAGCAGCACGTCACGGCACTGCTCTGCTTCATCAAGGTAAGAGGTACTCCAGAGGATCAGCATGCCGTCACCCGCCAGCTCGTGCACCATCTGCCACAGCTCGCGGCGGGAAATCGGGTCCACGCCGACGCCGGGTTCATCCAGCAACAGCACCTTCGGTTCGCCCACCAGCGTGCAGGCCAGCCCCAGCTTCTGCTTCATCCCGCCGGAAAGTTTGCCCGCCAGCCGATCGGTGAACGGGCCGAGGGAGGTAAACGCCAGCAGACGCTCGAAGGTTTTCTGCCGGGTTTCGCCGGTAACGCTGCGCAGATCGGCATACAGGTTGAGGTTTTCCATTACCGTCAGATCTTCATACAGACCAAACTTCTGCGGCATATAGCCGAGTATGCCGTGGAGCGCCGCGTCGTCTTTGATGGGATCGAGGCCAAGCACGCTGGCGCTGCCTTCATCCGGCTTCAGCAATCCCGCCAGCATCCGCATCAGCGTGGTTTTACCCGCGCCGTCCGGCCCCACCAGCCCGGTCACATAGCCTTTCTGAATCGTACAGTTCAGCGGCGCGACCGCCGGTTTAGCCATTCCCGGGAAGCGTTTGACCAGATTATTGAGCTGGATAACCGCATCATTCATGTTGTTCCCCGTCGTTTAAGGTCACGGTAACAGGCATGCCCTGACGCAGCGCGTCGTCCGCATCGGTGACGATGATGCGCAGGCGATACACCAGGTCGGTACGCAGATCCGGGGTTTCAACGGTTTTTGGCGTGAACTCGGCCGTTGGGGAGACGAAGCCCACTTTGCCGTGATACGGCTTGTCCGGGCGACCATCGGTGTAGAGCAGCAGTTCGCGGCCCGGCTGCATCTGGCCAAGATTCGGCTCATCAATGTAAGCGCGCACCCACACCGGACGGGTTAAGGAGAGCGTTAACACGGTGCTGCCCGCGCTGAGCATGCTGCCCGGCTCCACGGCGCGGGTCATCAGCGTACCGTCAGACGGGGCGATTAAGGTGGTATCGTGCAGATCCAGCTCCGCCTGGGCTAACTGCGCCTGCGCCTGCTCAAGGCTGGCCTTCGCCTGGGCAATGTCCTGCGCGCGGTTACCGGTGCGGTACTGGCTTAACTTATCCTGGGCAGATTTCAGCGTCGCCTGCGCCTGGTCGCGGGATGAGCGCGCATTTTCCAGGTCGTTGGCAGAAATAGTGCGGCTTTTCCATAAGCCTTGCTGACGGTTATAGAAATTCTGCGCATAGTCATAGGCGGCTTTTGCCTGCTTAACGGCAGCGGCCGCCTGGGCGATCTCTTCATCACGATAGCCCGCCAGCATCAGGTCGTACTGCGCCTGTGCGACGGCGACGCCCGCTTTTGCCTGCATCAACGCGTTTTCAAACGGGGCTTTGTCCAGCATCCCCAGCGTCTGCCCGGTTTTGATGGCATCGCCTTCGTCAACGCTCAGCGAGGCCAGCCGTCCGCCGACGCGGAAGCTCATGTTCACGGTGCGGATATCCACGTTGCCGTACAGCGTCAGGCCACGATCCTGCTGGCTCTGATACCACAGCCAGCCGCCTGTTCCCGCAGCAAGCAAGACAACAACCACCAGAATGATGGCGACAGGTTTTTTCATGACTTCTGGCTCCTTTGCGTTAAGCCTTGCAGGATCAGATCAACGTGACAGGTAATGACCTGGCTAATTTGCGCGGCTTTATCCTCATCGAATTGTGTCCAGCCCGTACGTAACAGGATGGTCTCACGCCCCAGACGGAAGGCGAGCACTTCGCCCAGCAGGGCGTGGGTATGCAAAATGGTGTCCGTATCGCTGGCGTCCCGTCCGGTATAGGCGGCGATCAGCCGGGTCAGATGGCTATGCATCGGGGCGATCACCTGATCGTGCACCAGCTGGTACGCGGCAGTGGGGGAGAGCTGCTCGCGGGAGATAAATTTGCTCAGGTTCAGCGTATCGTCGTGCGTCAGCAGGCGGATCATGTTGTGACAGGCGTTAAGGATCAGCTGGCGGATGGCAACCCGGTCCGGTTCTGTCTGGCTGAACAGCGCGGTGGCTTCTTCCACGTGTGGGCGAAAGCTGGTGCCGATAAAATCCGCGATCCACTGGGCGCAGGCGAGGTATAAATCCTCTTTTGAGCCAAAATAGTAGGTAATGGCCGCAATATTCTGCCCGGCCTGCGCGGCGATATCCCGCGTGGTGGCATGCAGACCATACTCGCCAAACTGCGCCAGCGCGGCGGCGATAAGCTGACTTTTCGCCTGTTCGCCTTTGGTTGTCGTTGGGGTTGTATTCATAGCAGCATTAAAAATTAATCAATCGATTGATTAAGATTATGCCTGATTTGCGCAAACGTCGAGTCATCGCCGGGGATATTTTATGCGCCACGTCACAAAAGCTGCTACACTCCGCTCCTTCGCGACATTGTGGTTTTTGTCCTTCTATTCGTTATATCTCCCTGAAAACTACACCTGTGATGGTCGGGGCGGTTCGGAGTTTTTATGTCTTTTGATTCCCTTGGTCTGAACCCGGAAATTCTGCGCGCCATCGCAGAGCAGGGCTACGTTGAGCCAACCCCTATTCAGCAGCAGGCTATCCCGGCCGTTTTGCAGGGCCGTGACCTGATGGCAAGCGCGCAGACCGGTACCGGTAAGACCGCGGGCTTTACCCTTCCGCTGCTTGAGCTGCTGGTAAAAAACCAGCCACACGCCAAAGGCCGTCGTCCGGTGCGTGCGCTGATTCTCACCCCAACCCGCGAGCTGGCGGCCCAGATTGGTGAGAACGTGCGTGAATACAGCCGCTATCTCAACATTCGTTCGCTGGTAGTTTTCGGCGGGGTAAGCATTAACCCGCAGATGATGAAGCTACGCGGCGGTGTGGACGTGCTGGTGGCAACCCCGGGGCGTCTGCTGGATCTCGAACACCAGAACGCGGTGAAGCTCGATAACATCGAAATTCTGGTGCTGGACGAAGCCGACCGTATGCTCGACATGGGCTTCATCCACGACATTCGTCGCGTGCTGGCGAAGCTGCCGACGCGTCGTCAGAACCTGCTCTTCTCCGCGACCTTCTCCGACGAGATCAAGGCGCTGGCGGAAAAGCTGCTGCATAACCCGCTGGAAGTGGAAGTCGCGCGCCGCAACACCGCCTCCGAGCAGGTGACGCAGCACGTGCATTTTGTAGATAAGAAGCGCAAGCGGGAACTGCTCTCCCAGATGATCGGCCAGGGCAACTGGCAGCAGGTGCTGGTCTTTACCCGCACCAAGCACGGCGCCAATCACCTGGCGGAACAGCTGAATAAAGATGGCATCCGCAGCGCGGCCATTCACGGCAACAAGAGCCAGGGCGCGCGTACCCGCGCGCTGGCAGACTTCAAGTCTGGCGACATACGCGTGCTGGTGGCAACCGACATCGCCGCACGCGGTCTGGATATCGAAGAGCTGCCGCACGTGGTGAACTACGAGCTGCCAAACGTGCCGGAAGATTACGTTCACCGTATCGGCCGTACCGGACGCGCGGCGGCAACCGGGGAAGCGCTCTCTCTGGTTTGCGTGGATGAGCACAAGCTGCTGCGCGACATCGAACGCCTGCTGAAGAAAGAGATCCCGCGTATTGAAACCCCGGGCTATGAAGTTGACCCGTCAATCAAAGCCGAGCCAATTCAGAACGGTCGTCAGGGTGGCGGGCGCGGTCAGGGCGGCGGTGGTCGCGGTCAGCAGCCGCGTCGTGCCGAAGGCGGCGCGCCGAAATCTTCGGGCAAACCGCCGCGTCGTAATAACGACAGCAAACCGGCCGGTGAAAACCCATGGCGTAGCGGCGAAGGGAAACCGGCAGGCGAGGGGCAGCGCCGACGCCGCCCGCGTAAGCCTGCTAACCCGCAGTAATCTGGAAGCCCGGTCGTAAAGCCGGGCTTTTCTTTTTGCGGCAGCGGAGAGAAAGTGCCACAATAGTGGCTGTTTATACAGTATTTCAGGTTTCCGATGGCTTTAACCGCTGCGCTCAAGGCGCAAATTGGCGCATGGTATAAGGCGCTACAACAGCAGATCCCCGATTTTATTCCCCGAGCCCCGCAGCGGCAGATGATTGCCGACGTGGCAAAAACGCTCGCCGGGGACGACGGGCGACATCTGGCGATTGAAGCCCCGACCGGCGTCGGGAAAACCCTGTCGTATCTTATTCCCGGCATTGCCATCGCGCGGGAAGAAGATAAAACGCTGGTGGTCAGTACCGCTAACGTGGCCTTGCAGGATCAGATCTTCAGCAAAGATTTGCCGCTGCTGCGCAAAATTATCCCCGATTTACGGTTTACCGCCGCCTTTGGTCGCGGGCGCTACGTCTGTCCGCGCAATCTGGCGGCTCTGGCCAGCAGTGAACCCTCCCAACAGGATCTGCTCGCGTTTCTTGATGACGAGCTGACGCCAAACAACAAGGCGGAGCAGGAGCAGTGCGCAAAGCTGAAGGCCGATCTCGACGGTTACAAGTGGGACGGCCTGCGGGATCACACCAACCAGGCGATCGGCGACGACCTGTGGCGCAGGCTCAGCACCGATAAAGCAAGCTGCCTGAACCGTAACTGTCACTACTATCGCGAGTGCCCGTTCTTTGTCGCCCGGCGTGAGATTCAGGAAGCGGAGGTGGTTGTCGCCAACCACGCGCTGGTCATGGCTGCACTGGAGAGTGAAGCGGTCCTGCCGGAGCCCAAAAACCTGCTGCTGGTGCTCGATGAAGGCCATCATCTGCCCGACGTGGCGCGAGATGCGCTGGAGATGAGCGCGGAAATTACCGCCCCGTGGTTTCGCCTGCAACTGGATCTGTTCTGCAAACTGGTGGCAACCTGCATGGAGCAGTTCCGTCCGAAAACCACGCCGCCGCTGGCGGTTCCGGAGCGGTTGAGCGAGCACTGTGAAGAGGTGTACAGCCTCATCGCCTCGCTGAATAACATCCTTAACCTGTATCTCCCCGCCACCCAGGAGGCGGAACATCGCTTTGCGATGGGTGAGTTGCCGCAGGAAGTGATGGAGATTTGCCAGCAGCTGGCGAAGCACCTGGAAAAGCTGCGCGGGCTGGCGGAGATGTTCTTAAACGATCTCAGCGAGAAAACCGGTACCCACGACGTGGTGCGTTTGCACCGCATTCTGCTGCAAATGAATCGCGCGCTGGGGATGTTTGAAGCGCAGAGCAAACTCTGGCGGCTGGCTTCGATGGCGCAGGCGTCCGGCGCGCCGGTGACTAAGTGGGCCACCCGCGAAGTACGAGACGGGCAGGGACATCTCTTCTTCCACTGCGTGGGCATCCGCGTGGCCGATCAGCTGGAAAAGCTGATCTGGCGCAGCGTGCCGCACGTGGTAGTGACGTCAGCGACTCTGCGTTCCCTGAACAGCTTTTCAAGGTTGCAGGAGATGAGCGGCCTGAAAGAGAAAGCGGGCGACCGCTTTGTGGCCCTGGACTCGCCGTTCAACCACTGTGAGCAGGGCAAGCTGGTCATTCCGCGCATGAATTATGAGCCGCTTATCGATAACGAAGAGCAGCATATTGCGGAAATGGCGGCCTACTTCCGCGAGCAGGTTGAGAGTAAAAAATACCCCGGTATGCTGGTGCTGTTTGCCAGCGGTCGGGCGATGCAACGCTTCCTGGAGCACGTCACCGATCTGCGCTTACTCCTGCTGGTGCAGGGCGATCAGCCGCGCTATCGGCTGGTGGAAACCCACCGTAAACGCATTGATAACGGCGAGCGCAGCGTGTTGGTGGGGTTACAGTCCTTTGCGGAAGGGCTTGATTTGAAAGGCGACTACCTGACGCAGGTGCATATCCATAAAATCGCCTTCCCGCCCATCGACAGCCCGGTGGTGATCACCGAAGGCGAATGGCTGAAAAGCCTTAACCGTTATCCGTTTGAAGTGCAAAGCCTGCCTGCAGCGTCGTTTAACCTGATTCAGCAGGTCGGGCGCTTGATCCGTAGCCACGGCTGCTGGGGCGAGGTGGTGATTTATGACAAACGACTGCTCACCAAAAACTACGGCCAGCGGCTGCTGAATGCGCTGCCGATCTTCCCGATTGAGCAGCCGGACGTGCCGGAAGTAAAAAAACGCCCGACAAAACTGGCTGCCGGGCGTCGAAAAAGCTTCCGTGCTAAGGGGCGCGGTCCTACTGGTAAGTGAAGGTCACCTGGATCACGCTGCTGAACGTGCCGGCAGAGATGGGCATCGAGGTGGCGTAATAGCGTGCGGCCAGCGGGAACGTGGCCGTGTGGTCTGACGGGTTTATGGCAGCGTTAAAGGCGGCCTGCGGGGCAATCAGTATCTTGTCCTGACGATCTGCCAGCTCCAGTGCCAGCCCCTTTGCGCTACCGAGATTGGCAAATTTGGTGGGATGGGTGCTGTCGGCCTGACCGTAGAAAAAGGCGGTGGCAAGCGCCAGCGTGGCCGGGCAGTGCGACACCGAAAGGGAAAAGTCCTTCCACTCGCCGGTATCGCCCACGTCTTTAAAACTACCCGATGCCGCCTGGCCTAAGTCCACCGTCAGGTTGCGGCTGGCACTGTCAATGACGCACGTGTTGGCGTAAATGTTACCCGTCATCTGGATCTGTATATCATCGGCGTGGGCCTGGGCGATCAGCCCCAGCGCGAGAATCAATGCGGTTTTTTTCATGACGTTCACTTATAAGCGAGGGTGATGGTTGCCACAGTATTGGCTGGCCCGGGGGTGACTACATTGCTGACCTGCTCGTAGCGAACCTCAAACGGGATCACCAGCGTTTCGTTGGCTACGGCCTGATTTTGGGTACTTACATAGGTACCGAAGGTGGCGAGATGGTCATCAAATAGCATTCTTACTCCGACGCCTGTAGCCATGCCGGTCTGCTGCGTGAGTTTGATCACCCCCTCAAATGCTGTGTCATATCCATTCGCGCTGGTGATTTTTAGCTCAGGCTGTACGGTTGTGTCACAGTTGACGGTGATATTAAATTTTTGAGCAGGGCTGGATAAAAAACCTACGCTGATGAAATCACTGACGGGAAAATCGCCCAAATTAACGGTGAGATTTTTCGGTAAAACGGAGCAGGTGACCTGATGAAGAATAACATTACCTGCATAGGCGATGTGGTTAGGGTTGCCGATCCCTTCATGGCCGAAAACGCCAATGCCAAATTCGGTTTGAGACTGCACCAGCGTACCGGATGTCACGGTGTCACTCGTTTTAACCAGCTCAAGCGTTATTTCAAAGCTAAAAGTCTGTGTTCCATCGGTAGAGACGTAGCCAACAGGCGTTCCACGTGAATCGCACTGCACGCCGCCAGCGCCGCTAATTCGCTGCCCGTGATCATTCATCAATGCTACACCAATCCCCGGCACACCGGATTCGTATACCCCCCTGAGCCCTGGCATTTCCGCTCCGGTGCCGTAGTAGCAGGAGACAATCTCCAGGCCGCTGTCGGTACTCTGATCGCAATGCCCGGCAACATGAACGCTCTGCTCTGTACCCGGGATAGTTGCGCCAACTGCCAGCGTCGTCGGGACAGAAATGGATGCCACGTTGATCATTTTGGGGAGATCCGGCGTGGTGCAGGTCGCCTTCGCATGCGGCATGAATAACGCAGCGGTTCCCAGAATCAGTAAGAAAAAGCACTGTTTAATCATTTGCATAATGTTTTGCCTTTAGGGGAGATCAGTGACACTGCGCGGCAGCGTTAATGATGCTGGTTTTCGCTTTCTCATCCGTGAGCACATAGTCAGCGACGCAATGCTCGTTTGCCTCCTGTCCCCAGGAAACGCGGAGATGCCCTTGCTGTGGCAGACCCGAGAGATAGGTCTGGCCATCATTCCCGACGATAAATTCGCTGTCCTTGTCCTCGGTGGTAACCGTTGCGCCGAACGGCAGCGGTTTACCGTTTTGCGTGAGCGTCATCAGGACGCGATTGCCCACGCGCGTCGTGAAGCTGGCGCGCACAATGGCTCCGCGGGTTGGCGTCACAATTTGTGCCGCATGGGTGACGTCGGCGTCCTCCGGCAGCGTTTCCGTATCCAGCGCAATAGTGTTGTGGCGATACGCGGTGACGAACGGTACGACGGTGTAGCCGCGGAAGTCGGTTTCAACGCCGGTCTGGTTAGTGATATGCGTGCCGTGCGTACCCGGGGCTTTCACGAGCGCAATGGTCTCACCGAGCGGCTGGCTTAGCGTGATGCCGTTTGCATGGGCAATCACGCCTCCCTGCAAGCCGACGTTCAGTGTTTGCTGATATTTATCCTGACTGACGCCACCGCTCACTTCACCGTATGTCGCTTTGTAGTCGGCGTTAACGCTGGTGGAGTTACCGCTGCCGGTGCTGCTCAGCCCCTCCTGGAGATTCCAGTTCAGGTTGTCTTCTTTCAGGGCCGTACCGTTCAGGCCGATGTTCTGCGTGGTGCCATCTTTCGTGTTGTTCAGGTTGTACGTGGCCCAGGTGTTATGCATCCAGCGATCCAGCGGAACCGAAACGCTCAGCGAGAACTGGTTGTCGTTCGTCACCGCATTACCGTCCAGATCGCTGTCGTGAGTGTTTTTATTCATGCTGTAGCTAAGGCTGTAGCTAACGCCGTGCCAGCTGTTGTTGTAGCTGACGCTCATGGAGGTCATGTCCTGATTCTGGCTCCAGTAGGTTTCCTTCACCATGCTCAGCGTGACCGATCCCCAGCCTTCTGGTAGCGTCTGGTCGATGGTGGCTTCGGTACGGGCGCGGCGCTGCTGTGGCGCAGACCAGTTGTCGGCGCGGGTATACGACTCCATGGTGTCGTCCAGGGTGTAAAACCCCTTGCTGTTGTAGCGATAGCCCGCAAGCGAAAAGTTGGTGCCTGAACCGGCGAAATCTTTGCTGTAGCGTACGCGCCACGATTTGCCTGTGCTGGACTGCTGTTTTTTCAGCAGGGCTCTGGCGCGAGTCACGTCAATGGAGAACGCCCCTAAATCACCCATGTTTTTCCCGGCGCCTATCGCCTGCGACTGATAATGACTGCTCTGCTGTACGCCGCCGTAGGCCGTGAAGCCGTGGGGTAAACCATAGATGGCGCTCCCCTGAGCAAACGGGGTCTTTTCAACATCTTTGTCATAAGAACGATAACGCCCGGCAGTTACGCTGTAGCGCAGGTTTTTTTCACGCTGCAATACCGGAACGGAGGCAAACGGCACCACGAAATGGCTTTCGCTGCCGTCAGTTTCTTTCACCGTGACCTGGAGGTCGCCGCTGCTGCCGGTGGGGTAGAGATCGTTAATTTCGAAGGCCCCCGGCGCGACCGTGTTCTGATAAATCACGTACCCGTTCTGGCGCACCATCACCAGCGCGTTGCTGTGGGCGGTGCCACGAATAATAGGCGCATAGCCTTTTTCGCTGTCCGGAAGCATGTCGTTATCGGATTTCAACTCCACGCCGGTGTAAGGGACACTGTCAAAAACATCAGCAGGTGATGAGCTCTGGCCAACGGTGATATCGCTTTTCATCGCCACAATATCGCGTTGCGCATAGGTATAAACGGAGGTGAATTTCTGTTCCTCCTCATTGCCTGTGGTGCTGCGATTCCAGGTGGAATAGTTGCGAAGGCGCCATGCGCCAACGTTTAAACCCGGACGCAGGTTCACGTACTGGCTACTGCTATCCTCTTCACCCTGCTGGCGCGCATGGCTCTGGCTGGCGTTGACGCTGTAATTAAGCAGGCCCGCGTTGATCCCTTCGTCAAACTCTTTCGGGTCGATGTAACCGCGTGGCACCTGTCCGAGCGCCTTTTGCGGAATGCTCAGCAGCAGCTGCTGGTTGCGAACGTGAAAGATTGCAGATGAAGCAGGGATGACACCTAGATCGGCACACTGGCCTTTGGCCATGAGCTGAGGAAACTTTTGGGTCTTGATACCGAGGCTTTTTAACTCACCCATGCTAAAGCAAGGTTGTAACGTGTCGTTGCCCTGCGAATCTTTCTCAAGCGTAAAGGTCACGTTGCGGGTATCAATTTTATTATTATTGATAAACACCGCGATCTCATATTTCCCCGGTGCCTGGCCGGGACCTTTTTCATAGACGGACAGATCGGTTTTACCCTGCTGGGGATTATCAATATTCAGCAGGGCGGGGTTAAAATAATCATCAGCCATAACCTGCTGCGCAAAGATGGCTATTGCCAGGCCACAGAGAATGACCAGCAATGAAGACATTCGGCAGGTGAACGGCTTTTTGTGGCTGTACATGATTATTTTATTACCGGAACAATTAATGAACGGATTTCGACCAGGAATGGCTGATGCTGCCGTAATCATTAATAATGGAATACGTCACGTTTGAGCCCCCGACATTACCCGGTATGGCAAAATGTGTTTCTGATTTCGGAACAGCCCAGGTCGCTTTTGTGACTTTCTGACCGTTAAGCGTGACGGTCTGGAAATTCATATAGAAAGGCGTAGGGTTATTCACCACCAGGTCGTTACCTTCGCGATGCCATTCAAGCTTATCCGCCACATCTTCTGGTCGGCCTTTTACCGCGGACGGGCGATACAGCAATTTAATGCGGGTATTAATGGCAATTTGCAGCGTATTTACTCCCTCAACGTGTTTTGAGGAAGGGATCGCTTTGATATTCAACCAGTACAGAGATTCCCTGTCTTCCGGTAAATTTCCGCCCGTGCGTACCACGCGCAGAACGTTATCTTCTTTTGCATCCAGACGGAAAAGCGGCGGGGTGATCAGGAATGGGGCTTTGGCCGGGTTTTTACCGCCAGAATCGACCCAGGACTGTACCAGATAATCCGTCTTATCCGGGTTTGATAGGCCAAGAGATGATTCCTTTTTATCTCCCTGATAGACCAGCCGGGTACCATTAATCACGACGCCCGCATGTGCAGAGGCTGCTATCAGTAAAAGAGTGCTCAGTAAATAACCGTGGCGCATAAAGATTTCTCAATAAATAGAAGAGATATTAATGCCCGCAAAAGCATTAATATCTCAGGATTGATAAGATCAGTTATAAATAACGGTGAAAGTCGATACAGAGTTGGCAGGGCCTGCGGTAATGGCGGCCTGAGTTTGAATATAACGCGCACCGAATTCCAGGTCGTTAACTGCCGTGCCGGAGGCTAAAGGATATTGCTGCGAAGGCGTATACAGAGTGACAGGCTGCCCGGAAGCATCCATCAACTGAATCGCTACACCGGTTGCCGCATCGGTATCTGGCGTTAATGCCAGCGCGGCATTATTATCCGCATCCGGGGTACCACCGAAGTTAATCGCAGCCGAGGTCACTGTTTCCGGACAATTGGTTAACTTAATATCAAACTTCGTTGATGTGCTGGTAGAGCCTGCGCCGGAAAATACCGTTTTAGACACCTTACCCAACTGAACGTTTAATGGATTACTTAATCCATTCACGACCTGGCAAGCAGAATCGATAATTTCACCGGTGAAATTAATCTGACCTTCACCGTTAGTTGCCGCAAATGCGGATGCAGAACATCCCACCGTTGCGGCGATAAAAAAACCTAATGCAACCTTGTTCATAGTTAATCCTGATGTGATTCTGGTAAAAGCGTTGCCTGGACGTTTTTACCGTTGACCCTTAATGATTTTCGATGTTTATTTAATCAAAAAAAGGGTCGCTGCGGATCTTTTGTCCCAATCACAAATAATGTAAATAGTGCTTGAGTTTAATTTTTTTATATGAAAACAGCAGGTTGATAATGATCACAAAACACTATCGGGTCTGTGTTCATCGGGCTATATTGTTAACAAGATAATGCAGTCAGGAGAAATGTCGTGGATTACCGCAAAATTATCAAAGAGGTAGGGCGTGGGAAAAACCACGCTCGCGATCTGGACCAGGAAACAGCCCGCGCGTTGTACACGCATATGCTGAATGGCGACGTGCCGGAACTGGAAATGGGCGGCATTTTGATTGCGCTGCGTATTAAAGGGGAAGGTGAGGCGGAGATGCGCGGCTTTTATGAGGCCATGCAGTCGCAGACCATGCGCTTAACCCCGCCCGTCACGAAGCCGATGCCAATTGTGATCCCGACCTACAACGGCGCGCGTAAGCAGGCAAACCTCACGCCGCTGCTGGCTATTCTGTTGCAGAAACTCGGTTTCCCGGTAGTAGTGCATGGCGTGAGCGAAGATCCGACGCGCGTGCTGACAGAAACCATCCTGGCGTTGTTAGGTATTGAACCGACCCTCCATGCCGGTCAGGCACAGGCAAAGCTGGAGGGGAATCAGCCGGTCTATATCCCCGTTAGCGCGCTCTGCCCACCGCTGGAAAAGCAGCTGGACATGCGCTGGCGCATGGGCGTACGTAACAGCGCTCACACCCTGGCGAAGCTGGCGACGCCGTTTGCCGAAGACGCCGCGCTGCGTCTTTCCAGCGTCTCACATCCGGAATACGTGACGCGAGTCGGGCAATTCTTTGCCGAAATCGGTGGACGCGCGCTGCTGATGCACGGGACAGAAGGCGAGGTTTACGCCAACCCGCAGCGTTGTCCACAGCTGATGCTGATTGAGCCCGCCGGGACGCGGGTCGTTGTCGAACGTGGGGAAGAGAACAGAGATGCGATCCTGCCTGAGTCGAAAGATCCGCAGGTCACCGCGCGCTGGATTGTGCAGTGTCTGGCCGGGAAGGTGCCGGTTCCGCAGTCAATCAAGCTGCAAATGGCCTGCTGCCTGCTGGCTGCAGGGGAAGTCGAGTCCGTGGAAGCCGGGTTGCAGCGCGTGGCGCAGTCATTTTAAGCAAAAAAAAGCCCGTCCAGTGGCGGACGGGCAAACAAGGGTAACAACAACAGGGTCAATGAGGGTTGGAGCATCTCACCAGAGGGTATGGCGAGGGTGGAGCATAATTTGTTCGATTACTTGTAGATAACCGCAGTACCGCTCAGTTTGTTATTACCGTTAGTGGAAGTGATGGTGTATCCACTTGCGCCCGCGGCGGCAGCTTTTTCAGCCAGTTTTGCTTCCAGACCGTCCAGCGTGGTCGCGCCTTCAGCACTCACCACACCGATTTTGTTCAGATCCTGTGCCTGAGTAGAGGAGACTGGCTCTACAGCGAAAGCGCCGAAAGACAGAGCGGACAGGGCAACAGCGGCAACAGCATATTTGATGGTTTTCATAGGTCAATTCTCGCAGGTTATTCTGTTAAGGGGACGATGTTCCGTCGATGTGATGAGTATCACGCTTTTTAGCGGAAGATAAAATCGAAGAGAATTGACGTGGTTGTTCAAAAAAATTGAATGACAAATAACTTATTGATTATTAATAAAATCAGAAGCGCAATTGACACTTCTTGCGGATACGCTTTACAGACACAATCAGAAGGGCACGTTTTGCTACGCGCTTCGCTGAAAGTCGTGAGCGTAAAGTAAACTGTTGGTGCGGTTAACTACGGTAAAGGAAAGTCAACGTAACTGGCTGTCTTTCGATCCTCTACGATTATATCCTGAATGTGAAGCATTTTTTGAATCTTTCTCCTGCTGACAGGTGATGCAAAGCCGTACTCCGGGAATGGCTTTACGTCGTGCCTCAGGAATGGGATCCCCGCACTCTTCGCATTCCGTCAAACTTTCGCCGCGCGGAATTTCACCGCGAGCACGCGCAACCGCATCTTCAATGGTACTGTTGATCTGTTCGTTAACGGCGTCGTCATTCGCCCAGCCGGAAGCCATGATGTTCTCCTGAAAGGGTCAAGTCATGCATTTTAATATGGGGTGAAAAAACGCACAGTCAAGGCGCAGGCAGAGAGAACTGCATCTGCCGGGCAGATGCAGTTTGGAAGGCAGTAAGTTATTTATAGATAGTCGCGGTACCGTACATATGGTTATCGCCACCGGCGGCGTTCACCACGAAGCCTTTAGCGCCTTCCTGACGGGCTTTTTCGGCCAGCTTGTCCTGAAGGTCATCAAGGTTGCTTGCCCGGCTGACAGAGACCGTCCCAGCCGCGCGTAGCTGGCTGGTGTCGGTACTGTCGGTCAGAGGTTGGACGGACAAGGCAGAGAATGATGCGCCTGCCAGCGCACCCGCAATAATAAAGGTCAGATACTTTTTCATAATCACATCCTCAGGGGAAACAACAGGTGATTCCTGTTAAGTTTAGAAGCCTGTTGCGTGTGATTTAGCGCAAAAATTTGATGATGATCTGCTTATTTTTTGAACGATAAATTCTGACAATTTGTTGACAGATCATAGACATACAGGTCGCTGATTTTTGTCGTTTTTTTGTGCGACTCAGACAGATATTTACCCCCGCGCCGTCACAGGGTATCTTACGCGGCTGTTTAAAGGAGAATGCCATGACTTCCCACAAGCCGGGATTGCACCCGCGTAACCGCCACCGTAGCCGCTACGATATGAAAGCCCTGTGTCTGAGCTGCCCTGAATTGCAGGGTTTTATCGTTCAGACACCAGCCGGTGAACCGTCGGTAACCTTTGCCGATCCGCTGGCGGTTAAAACGCTGAACAAAGCGCTGCTGGCCCATTTTTATGGTGTGACGCACTGGGACATCCCTGATGGCTTTCTCTGCCCGCCGGTCCCGGGCCGTGCGGATTACGTCCATCATCTAGCCGATCTGCTGGCGGATGACCACGATGGCGTAGTGCCGAAACAGGCTACCGTCCTTGATATCGGTACGGGCGCGAACCTGATCTACCCCCTGATAGGCGCACATGAGTACCAGTGGCGATTTACCGGCAGCGAGATCGGTGATGAGGCCTTCGCCAGCGCGCAGGCCATTATCAACGCTAACCCGGGGTTAAGCCGGGCCATACGTCTGCGTCGTCAGAAGGATGCCGCTGCAATTTTCACCGGCATTATTCATAAGAACGAACAATATGATGCCACCCTGTGCAACCCGCCATTCCACGACTCCGCCGCCTCCGCGCGTGCGGGAAGTGAACGCAAGCGGCGTAACCTGGGCCAGGCCGAAGATGGCGCGCTGAACTTTGGCGGCCAGCAGCAGGAGCTGTGGTGCGAGGGCGGGGAAGTAGCCTTTATTTTGCGCATGATTGCCGAGAGTAAAGGCTTCGGTCGTCAGGTGAAATGGTTTACCTCGCTGGTCTCTCGTGGCGATAACCTGCCGCCGCTTTACCGCGCGCTGACCGACGTCGGGGCGGTGAAAGTGGTTAAAAAAGAGATGGCGCAGGGTCAGAAGCAGAGCCGCTTTATTGCCTGGTCCTTTATGGACGATAACAAACGTCGCAAATAGCACCCCATCGTTGGCCGGGTAAGGCGAAGCCGCCACCCGGCTCGGTTACAGCGTCGGCTCCTGCGGAGGGAGCGGCGAAGCGGGCGGCGACAATACCTGATACGTCTGCACCGGCGCTCTCACGTTCGCCAGATCGAAGTGTTTTTTCACCATGCTGTCGAGAGCAAAGCGCACCGTCCACTGTTTCAGCGGCTGGGTGGTGAACGACACGCGCAGGGTAAAGGCTGTGTTTGTCAGCCCGACGATGCCCGCAAACGACGGCTCACCAATTACCAGCCCGCGAATATCCTCCATCTCCATCAGTTCGCTCACCGCATCCCGCAGCGCCTGTTTCGCCTTATCTGCATCTTCGTGACGATCGACATCATAATTCGCCACCACCGAACCAATGCCGCGCACAAAGTTGGCAAAGGTGGTGATCGATGACCACGGAATAATGTGGTACGCCCCGGTATCCTGACGTACGCCGACGGAGCGAATGGACATCCTCTCCACCGTGCCGGTGAGCGGTCCAATGGTCACCAGATCCCCGGTGTTCATCCCGTTCTCAAACTGGATAAAAATGCCGGTGATAATATCCTTCACCAGCGTCTGCGAACCAAAGGAGATCGCCAGCCCCAGGGCACCGGCACCCGCCAGCAGTGGGGCGATATTTACGCCGATTTCCGACAACACAATCATGATGGTAATGGTGCTAATGATCACCGCCAGCGCGTTGCGGAACAGCGTCAGCAGTGTGCGGGCGCGGGCGCTTGGCAGGGGCCTGCCGTGGACATCCGACACCAGACGGTTTTCGATAAGGCTTGCCAGCAGCGTCCAGCCGACGGCGGAGAAGAACAGGATCAGCGCGATACGAATAAGAATATCGACGGTCTTTTCCCCGGCGCCGTTATGCAGCCAGTTCCAGAAATCAAACAGTCCCCACGCATTCAGCAGCAGCATAATTGCCACGCAGACCGTCAAAATACGCGCCACCTTCAGCGACACCGATGTCCAGCCATTTACCCGTTTTTGCAGCTCGGGGTAATTACGCTGGACCTGCGGCGACAGGGTGATCGTCTTCGACAGCCAGCGGGAGAGCAGGCCAGAAACAAAGGCCGCGATGCCGATAATCGCCAGGCTTTTGAACGTCGCCCCCATCATAAATTTCAGGCTGTTGCCCGGATCGAACAGCGAGAAGAAACACAGCACAATAAAATAGGCGCTGGCCAGCCAGTGCCACACCAGCGCAAAGGCGCGAATAAAGAGGCTGAAAAAGGAGAGGGAGCGATCGGCCAGGTAAAGCAGACTGTCGGTGATCGCTTTTTTATTGTGGAAGATGAGGTACAGCGCCCAGACGGTAATACAGAGCATGATCAGCACGTTCGCCAGGGCCCCGAACTGCACGTTAACCTGGTTGGAAATAATCGGGACGGCAACCAGCAGGCCATAGCCGATCAACCCGCTCAGCACGCTGAGCCGAACCGCCCAGTATTTGGCGCTCCGATCCGAAATGGCGAACGGGCGAAGTTCCGGCACGCGCGGACAGAATATTAACCGCAGGAGCGCCTTAAAGAACTCGATCAGGGCAAAGGCGTTCAGGAACAGCCCCTGCTGAAAGGCGATGGTTTTGTTCCCGGTATTAAGACGATCGGCCAGCATTTGGCCGACAAACAGCGTCAGCGCCAGCAGCAGCAAATCGATGATAAAGGCCCCGGTAATCATTGCCGGAAGATGCAGCCAGCTGCTTTTATGCTGATTCTTTTTACGTCCCCAGTGGCCCATCTTCCGGTAAAGCGGCCAGACAGACAGGCGCAACAGCCAGTAAAAAATGAATACCGCGGCGGCCAGAATAGAAAACTGGGTCGCGGCTGCAGAAAAGGTGTGGGGATTAAAAGGCTTATGCGAGGTGCCAACAAGGTTGCGATAAAGCTGGGCAAAACGCGACGACAGGGCTTCCCCGTAGCGGCGACTGATATCGGTGACGTTTTCCAGTACCGTCTTTTCGTCTTCGACTTCCGGCGGCGCGATAGTCGGAACCGGATCCTGAGGCGGTGTGGCGGCCACTTTCCTCAGCTGATCGATAAGCTCCTGCCGGGACGTGTCGTTCTCAAGCACGTCGGCAAGTGCGCTGTAAGCGGCTTTTTTCTTTTCAGCGTCGGGTTCTGGCGGCGCATTTTGCTGGGTGGCGGTGGCTCCGGTGGTGACGCCGGGAATGGTTACAGCAAGTGATGGCGCGCTAAACAGGGTAAACAGTAGCAACAGGATCCACGGCACGGCGTCCTCCGACAAAAATATCGTGCAAAATGATAAGTATAGAGCGCGCGGAGCGGAGGGGAGTTTTTGGGAACAATCCGGCCTAAAAAAGCCGGGCATGCCCGGCTCTGTGTATGGCTATCAGGAGACGTGTTGCAGGAACTCCTGGAGGCGCTGGCTCGGTGGGTTCGCAATCAGCGCCTGCGGATTACCGTCTTCCGCGATGCGGCCCTTATCAATGAAGATCAGACGGGACGCCACTTTTTCGGCAAAGCCGATTTCGTGGGTAACGATCACCATCGTCATGCCTTCTTCTGCCAGATCCTGCATCACTTTCAGCACCTCGTGACGCAGCTCCGGGTCGAGTGCGGACGTTGGCTCATCAAACAGCATCATCTTTGGCTTCACCGCCAGCGCACGGGCAATGGCCACGCGCTGCTGCTGGCCACCGGACAGCTCGGAAGGATAGTGGTGGGCACGCTCCGCCAGACCCACTTTCGCCAGCAGATCTTTTGCCAGCGTTTCTGCCGCCGCTTTGCTGGCCCCACGCACGCGCAAAGGACCGAACATCACGTTTTCCAGCGCCGTCAGGTGCGGGAACAGGTAGAACTGCTGGAACACCATGCCCGCTTCCTGGCGGATCAGGCGCTCGTCCACTTTCGGATCGTTCACCTTCAGACCATCGACGATCAAATCGCCGCTGGTGATCTCCTCGAGCTTGTTAATGCAGCGCAGCAGGGTGGATTTTCCGGAACCCGACGGCCCGATGATCACCACCACTTCACCCTGCCTGATGTTCAAATCGATATTGTGCAGCACCTGGGTTGGACCAAAGTGCTTGGAAACATTTTTAAATTCAATCACAGGATTTTCATCCTTCTTTCAAGACGACGCAGAACAAAGCTCAGGACAAGCGTGATAATCAGGTAGACAACGGCGACCGCACTCCAGATTTCCAGGGCGCGGAAGTTACCCGCGATGATCTCCTGGCCCTGACGGGTCAGCTCGGCCACGCCGATAACAATAAACAGCGAGGTGTCTTTAATGCTGATGATCCACTGGTTGCCCAGCGGCGGCAGCATGCGGCGCAGCGCCAGCGGCAGGATCACGTGACGGATCGTTTCGCGACGGGAAAGACCTAACGCCAGACCGGCCTCGCTGAAGCCTTTATGAATCGACAGCACCGCACCGCGGGTGATTTCCGCAATGTAGGCGCCGGAGTTGATCATAATGGTGACGACAGCTGCGCTGAACGGGTCAATGCGCAGATCGTTGAAGGCCATCGGCAGGGCGAAGTAGATAAACATGACCTGCACCACAATGGGGGTGCCGCGGATCACTTCGATGAAAACCAGTGCGATGTGGTTTGCAATCCAGCCGCCGTAGGTGCGGGCGAAACCGGCCACCAGACCGATAATTAACCCGCCAACCAGACCGAGGACCGAAATCCACAAGGTCATTTTAGCGCCTTCAAGCAAGAGAGGAATGGCAGGCCAGATGGCGCTCCAGTCAAACTGCATGATGTATTCCTGTATACCGTGGTGAAAAACGAAAAACGTAGGCCCGGTAAGCGGTAGCGCCACCGGGCGTTACAAACCTGAAGTCAGGTGAAATTATTTAGGCTCGGTACCGAACCATTTTTTGTAGATTTCGTTATAGGTGCCGTTCTCTTTCAGGGTTTTCAGCGCGCCGTTAACTTTATTACGCAGGTCGTCGCTGCCTTTCGGGAACGCAATACCGTACTGCTGAGCTTCCAGAGAATCACCTACCGCTTTGAACTTGCCGTTACCGGCGGTTTTGATGAAGTAAAGGATGTTAGGCGTGTCGTGCAGCACCGCGTCTGCGCGGTTGGTGCCCAGTTCCATGTAAGCGTTGTCGATGTTCGGGAACTGACGCAGGTCTTTGGTTTTGATATTGGCTTTCGCGTAATCAACGGAACCGGTGCCGCTCTTCACGGCGACCACTTTACCGTCGAGATCTTTCACGCTTTTCACGTCGTTGTTATCCGCTTTCACCATCACCAGCAGGCCGCTTTTGTAGTAGCCATCAGAGAAATCGATCGCTTTTTTACGTTCTTCGGTAATGGTGATGCCCGCCAGCGCCAGGTCAACGTTTTTGGTTTGCAGTGCCGGGATAATGCCGCTGAAATCCATTGGCTTCAGGGTGTAATCCAGTTTGAGTTCTTTTGCGACAGCGGCCCACAGATCAACGTCAAAACCAACGTATTTATCACCCTGTTTGAATTCAAACGGTACGAACGCCGTGTCAGTCGCCACAACCAGTTTGTCGGCAGCCTGCGAGGACACCGCAAACGCCAGGGTAAGTGCAGCCAGTGAAACTTTTAATACAGACTTCATAGCATTTCCTTTTATATCCACGGGGCGATCCCCTGCGAGAACCTCAGGCACAATGAAAAAATCGTGCCAGTTTTACAAGCTGTTGTTTTGCAAAGGGGATAATGTCACGCATTGCACAAAAAGCGTGGCAATTCTGTCAGGTTGCACCAGAATGGAGCACCGTTTTGGTGCGCTTCGTTAAGGTCTTCTGACAGGGGGATATTTAGCGCAGAATCTGACGAAAAAACAATCTTCCGTTAACGGTTGTGTGAGGTGATTATTACATTTTATTCACTTTTGCGGCCGTTGCGGACAAAAGTGTGCACCATAAATGTGCAAAACCCCCGCCAGGGGCGAGGGTTATTCAGACAATCCGCAGGGATTATTCGATGTTTGACTCAATGAACCACAGGAACTGATCCAGGTCGCGTGACGCGGCAGTGAAGATATCAGCGGTGTCTTCATCTTTTGCTTCGCCAATCGCTTTACGAACATCGTTAGCGACAATCGCATAACGGTCCGCCAGCTCTTTCAGGTGATCCTGAACGGTATGGATATCCAGCGGATAGCTTTTTAGTGGCGTTTTGCTGTTGATCACCTGCGTGGTACCCAGAGCCACACCGCCCAGCTGTACGGCGCGTTCGGCCATGGTATCCAGATGAGTCACCAGTGCTGTGCGGAAGCCATCCAGCATTTCATGAACGGCAATAAAGTTTGCACCGCGCATATTCCAGTGGGCCTGTTTGGTGATCAGCGAAAGATCGATGAACTGGACCACCTGGCGATTCAGCAGCTCAATGGTGGCTTTTTTATCGCTATCCGATACATCGTTACGGGTATAAAGCAGATTAGACGCTTTCGTTTTCACCAGTTTAGCGGTACTCATAATCTCATATCCTCTTGATGTTTGTGTCCCAGGTAATTACGGGATTAAGTATAGCACCGGATTTTTTCTCTGCGGTTTGGCGCTGCCTATCGGTTTAATAGCGAAAGGATGGTTGAAGTTTTAACTTAATGATTTTAAAGTTTTTTATATAAATTGATGCAGATCAGTCTTAATTCGTTAAGTGACAAGGCGGGCAGGTGAAATATTTTGGCAATATAAGAGAGTTTGTAAGAAATTATTTGAAGGGCTGACGAGGCCTATATTCTGCATGGCCGGTAAGCCATGCAGAATTTAAGGGCTAGTTGAGGTCAATCTTATGTACTTTTGGTTCCTGGCGCATGGTCAATGTAGAGCCCATTGACGCCGCGATAATGGAACAGAGCGCCAGCGTCTGCACCAGTGTCAGGGTTTCGCCGAGGAACATCATTCCAGAGATGGCAGCCAGCGCGGGCTCCATGCTCATGAGCGTACCAAAAATACGCGTAGGCAGACGCGTCAGGGCGATCATCTCCAGAGAGTAGGGCAGCGCCGTGGAAAGAATGGCGACCGCCAGCCCAACCGGCAGGATTGACCACTGCCATATTGAGTCCGTTGCTTGTGCCATGCCGATCGGGACAAAGATAACCGCGGCAATCAGCGAGCCTAAGGCGACCGTCGCGGGGCCGTGCTCTTCGCCCGCACGCTGACCAGTGAGAATATACACCGCCCAGCACGCCCCTGCGCCCAGCGCCAGAGCGGCCCCTGTCAAATCGATTTGTGAAACGCTTTGGCCGAGCGGCAGCAGGAACCATAGCCCCAGCACGGCCAGTATGACCCAGATAAAGTCTACCGGGCGACGAGAAGAAAAGAGGGCAACCGCCAGCGGGCCGGTAAATTCAAGCGCGACCGCGATCCCCAGCGGGATAGTCTGAATAGAGAGGTAGAACATGTAATTCATCCCTCCCAGCGCCAGCCCATAAAAAAGCAGAGGCAGTCGCTGCTCCTTTTTAAACCGTAGCCGCCAGGGTTTAAAGACAACCACGAGGATCAGGGTGCCTAATGCGATACGCAGCGCCGTGACGCCGGGCGCACCAATCAGCGGAAACAGCGATTTTGCCAGCGACGCGCCGCTTTGTATGGACATCATCGCGATAAGTATGACTGCCACCGGCATCCAGACCGACGATTTACGAGGTAAACCTGGCATCCTTTCTCCTGTCAATTTTTGTCAAAAGAGGTAAAAGTCGCAGTGTAATGGAAATAACCTGCAACGGTTGAGCTACTGTTGAAAAAAAATCCAGGGAAAATCCGTAAAATGAGAAAACGTTGCTGATTTTATCGCTTGAAAGATTAGGAATAATCTGGATGAACTAAATGGCGATGACGCGCACTATTAGCATTTACAGGTGAAAATCTGGAGTTATTTGAACGAGATAGCTGATGCTGGAAATGTTCTGTTACAGGAAAGGTCGCATTAGACATCGTGAATGACAAAGAGTTTCACAGATTTTTTTGATATATTTAAAACTTACGGACTTACTTGAAGCACATTTGAGGTGGTTATGAAAAAAATTGCATGTCTTTCAGCACTGGCAGCTGTTCTGGCTGTTTCCGCAGGTACCGCTGTAGCGGCAACTTCAACTGTAACTGGTGGTTACGCTCAGAGCGATATGCAGGGCGTGATGAACAAAACCAACGGTTTCAACCTGAAGTACCGTTACGAGCAAGACAACAACCCGCTGGGTGTGATCGGTTCTTTCACTTACACCGAGAAAGATCGTACTGAAAATGGCTCTTACAATAAAGGTCAGTACTACGGCATCACCGCGGGTCCTGCTTACCGCCTGAATGACTGGGCAAGCATCTACGGTGTTGTAGGTGTTGGCTACGGTAAATTCCAGCAGACCGAAAACCAGGGTCTGAACCGTACTGCAAGCAACAGCGACTACGGTTTCTCCTATGGCGCAGGTATGCAGTTCAACCCAATCGAAAACGTTGCTCTGGACTTCTCCTATGAGCAGAGCCGTATCCGCAACGTTGACGTTGGCACCTGGATCGCGGGCGTAGGTTACCGCTTCTAATCACTTCGGTGAGCCAGTAAAAAATCCGCCCAATGTGGCGGATTTTTTTGTTTGTACCCTCTCCCCGTGGGAGAGGGCCAGAGTGAGGGCATCAGCCTGCACGAGACGGCAGAGATCACTTACTCTTAATATCGAAAATATCCGTCCCCAGATGGTTATAGTCAACTTTCTGTAACCTGAAGTTGGTAATGTAAACTGGCGGGCCCTTCTTCCCGGAGATAAACGGGTAATCATTTTTTATCTCTTTCGCCTTAATCCCCGTCCACTGTGAGAAGAATTTCAGGAAATCGTTCGCGGAACGGCGCGCTTTGATGATGCGATGCGTTTTGTCATCACTCGACAGCACCATAAACGGTACCTGGAAGTTCTGCTGAAACTTGTCATCGTGGGCCAGATACTGCACCTCTTTACCGCGCTCCTTAAACGCCAGACCGTGGTCAGAGAAATAGACCATCGAGAAGCTATCGCCGCTGTTGCGCAGCTGCGCGTACAGCTTGCTGAGCAGATCGTCGGTTTGCGTCATGGTGTACAGATAACACGAGGTCTCTTTGGATTGCACAAACTCCGCATATTTTCCCCCGGTACGATCGCATGCCTGCGGGTGTGACCCCATCAGGTGCAGGACGATCAGCTGCGGCTGGGTGCGCTGAGTGGCAAAGACCTGCGCGGTCATTTTTAGCAACGCTTCATCTTTTGTGTTTTTATCGGCTTCGAAATCACCGCTTTTCAGGAACTGTACCTCGTCGGCACGCTTCGCGATGCTGGCAATGGCGGTATCATACTCGCCGATCTGCCCCTGGTTGGAGAACCACCACGTCTGAAAACCTGCCCGGTTGGCCAGGGTGACAAAATTATCCTGAAATTGCGGTTTTCCATCCACGACACGGTTGAGCGTCAGACCGAGAGATTTCTGCGTCGAACCGCTGGCCGCCACGTAATCGGTAAACAGCGTACCGTTGACGGAGCTGGCAAACGGCGTGTTATCCCAGTGACCGCCAAACGCGCCGAGCGCATCGCGACGCGCGCTTTCACCGATCACCACCACATAGGTGTGATACTTCGGTTTCACCGCCAGCACGTTCCAGGTATCTTTCATGGTGGAAAGCTCGGCCATACGCGCCTGCTCGTCGAGCACTTCCTCGTTATTCACTACCACGTCTTTAACGAAGCGAAACACCGGATACCCGGTATCTTTAAGCTTAAACACGCCGCCCCAGGCCAGATTTTGTACCGGCGCAACAAAAAACGTCACTACGCTAAAGGCCAGGCACAGGCTTTCAATTTTACCCCATGTTTTTTTCCCGACCTGCTTACGGCGAACCGCAATCACGCCGAGAGCAAAAATGAAAAGGCCAACCACGTAGTTGTACCACGGGAAGATCGTCAGGATCTCTGTAGACTCTTCCATATTGGTGGAGTGGAGCGCCAGCAGGGTATTAAAGTTCGGCGCGCCATAGGCCTGGCCGAACGGGAAATAGGCGGCAGCCACCAGAGAACAGATCCCGATAAGCACTTTCTGCATGCGCGGTGCGCTTCGCCATAGCAGGTGAAGAATGCAGGTGAACCCGACGGCATAAAGCAGGCTAAAGGGGTAGCCAAGAGCAAAGTTAATCAACAGCGATTGCAAAAAATAGAATCCCGTCCACGGGCTTAGGGTCCGGCTGCGGGTAACAAGTGTATCAATCAGGGTTACGTTCATAGATCACTATCACGAAAACGCCATGTGCTCACCCTGGCGTCAAGGGTCAAAGCCTGCCGGACAGTGCGTGGAAAGGGAATGGAGGTCCGCTTCAGCGAGCCGCAAATTGTGCAGGGCTGCAAGAAGATAGTGCGAGCGTGAATCAAGGTCAACAGTTGCTAAACAGATGTTTTGCGAAGGGGGCTGCAAATCCGCAAAAATAATCAGGAAAAAGCGAGTTTACAACGAAAGTGTGACAGGAAAATGAAGCGGCGTGCCGCGACGCCGCTTAGTGAGAAGATTTGTCGTCCTGATGCGGTTTGGCGTTAAACATATCGCACAGCATGTTCAACAACATTAGACGCACTTTAAAAGGAGAGTGGGTAAACACGTTCATACACCTCTTGAATTCATTCATAAGACCTCCTGATTCATGATCCCTTCGATCCGTGAAGGGTGACTGCATTACATACAGATATAGCACAGGCTATATTGTATAGCTATGGCTAATTCGTTAATTTTTTGTGCTTGTAGAGCTATGGTTTACAATGTGCGCTCCGTTACAGGGCGCTGGAAGCGTCAACCCATTGAGGAAGCACAATGAACCGTCGCGCAGGTAAGCCAACAACAAAAAAAACGACGCAACTGGTGAACGTTGAAGAACATGTGGAAGGCTTCCGCCAGGTGCGTGAGGCGCACCGCCGGGAGCTGATTGATGATTATGTCGAACTGATCTCCGATCTGATTCGTGAAGTTGGAGAAGCGCGCCAGGTGGATATGGCCGCACGCCTGGGGGTGTCGCAGCCAACCGTTGCCAAAATGTTAAAACGTCTGGCGTCGGTCGGGCTGATCGAGATGATCCCCTGGCGCGGGGTGTTTCTCACCGCTGAAGGCGAAAAGCTGGCGCAGGAGAGCCGCGAGCGCCATCAGATCGTCGAGAATTTTTTACTGGTGCTGGGCGTCAGCCCGGAAATTGCCCGTCGGGATGCCGAAGGTATGGAACACCACGTCAGCGAAGAGACGCTGGTGAAGTTCCGCGAATTTACGCTCAAATATGGCCCCGCCGCTGAATGAACATCCCCGGCTTGCAGGCCCTGAAACGCGATCGTTTTTTCCATCTTTTACTTATCACTGGCGTTGGGCTCAGCGTCTTTGTGCCCTTCACGCCGCACACCTGGCCGGCGGCCATAGACTGGCGCACCATTATTACCCTGAGCGGTTTGATGATGCTCACCAAAGGCGTAGAGCTGAGCGGCTATTTTGACGTGCTGGGGCGCAAAATGGTGCGCCGCTTCGCCACCGAGCGCAAACTGGCTCTGTTCATGGTCTTTTCGGCGGCGCTGCTGTCGACGTTCCTCACTAATGACGTAGCGCTGTTTATCGTGGTGCCGCTTACGCTCACGCTGCGTAAGCTGTGCGAAATACCGGTTACCCGTCTGATTATCTTTGAAGCGCTGGCCGTCAATGCAGGCTCGCTGCTCACGCCGATCGGTAACCCGCAGAACATTCTGCTCTGGGGACGCTCCGGCCTGTCGTTTACCGCATTTACCTGGCAGATGGCGCCGCTGGCGCTGGCGATCGTGGCGACGCTGCTGGTGGTGGGCTGGTTTGCTTTCCCGAATAAATCGTTGCAGTACCACAGCGGTACCACCGGCCCCCAGTGGCAGCCGCGTCTCGTCTGGAGCTGCCTGGGACTGTATATCGTTTTCATTATCGCGCTGGAGTTAAACCAGGCGCTGGCGGGCGCGCTGCTGGTGGCGTGTGGCTTCCTGTTCCTCGCCCGGCGGGTGCTGGTGAGTGTTGACTGGACGCTGCTGCTGGTGTTTATGGCGATGTTTATTGACGTGCATCTGCTGGTCCAGCTCCCGGTATTGCAGACCGTTCTTCATAGCGTCAGCGGTCTGTCGCAGCCGGGATTATGGCTGACGGCGATTGGTCTCTCGCAGGTGATCAGTAACGTGCCGTCCACCATTTTGCTGCTTAACTATGTTCCCCCAACGGTTTTGCTGGCGTGGGCGGTCAACGTCGGCGGTTTTGGGCTGCTGCCCGGCTCGCTGGCCAACCTCATCGCCCTGCGGATGGCCAACGATCGCCGCATCTGGTGGCGCTTCCATTTATGGTCAATCCCGATGCTGCTCTGGTCTGCGGCGGTCGGTTTCGGACTATTCCTTCTCATATAGTGCGCAATTTGTCAGTTTTTCCTGGCAAATGTATAGCAACGTCCTAGCTTTAGTGAACGGCATAGTGTGATGCCGCTCACTGACAGGACCGTTGCTGAACTATGGCAGAAGATCAAAATCCACCTGCTGACGAGCAGGATCAAAACAATAACGAGCGCAAGCGCCCGGGCAAAAAACCGTTAATTATCCTTGGCATCGTGGTCATCGTGATGGTGATCGTGGCGCTGGTCTGGTGGTTTTTGACCCGTAACGAAGAGACCACCGACGGCGACGTAGTGACCATTGCCCCAAAAACGGCAGGCTACGTTACCGAACTTCGCGTGCGGGATAACCAGCGTGTAAAGAAAGGGGATGTGCTGGTGGTGATCGATCCGCGTGATACCACCGCCCAGCGCGATCAGGCTCAGGCCCAGCTTGGGCTGGCGGTTGCGCAGTTGCATCAGGCGCAGGCGCAGCTGGCGCTCTCGAAGGTGCAATATCCCGCCCAGCGCGATGAAGCCAAAGCCCAGGTACTGAAAGCCCAGGCGGATATGGCCAACGCTCAGGCGGAGTACCGCCGTCAGCGCGGCGTTGACCCCCGCGCGACCACACAACAAAGCATCGATGCCGCGAACGCTCAACTGCGGAGTGCCCAGGCGGGTCTGGCCAGCGCGCAGGCGCAGCTGGAGGTGGCGGAGCAAGTCCAGCTGCAAATCCGCCAGCAGGAGACTAACGTCGAAGCCCGCGAACGGCAGGTCGATCAGGCCAGAGCGCAGCTGGAAACCGCCAACCTGAACCTCTCTTATACCGAAGTCCGCGCCCCGTTCGACGGTTTTGTCACCAAACGCAACGTCCAGCCTGGTACGCTGGTGCAGGCAGGCACGGCACTGTTCTCGCTGGTTTCCCCGAACGTGTGGGTGGTGGCGAACTTCAAGGAGTCGCAGCTTGAACGTATGAAGCCGGGCGACAAAGTGACCGTGTCCGTCGATGCCTGGCCGGATATGGCGCTCGAAGGCCATATTGACAGCATCCAGCAGGGCAGCGGCTCGCGCTTCTCCGCCTTCCCGTCGGAAAACGCCACCGGTAACTTTGTGAAGATCGTTCAGCGCGTGCCGGTGAAAATCGTCATTGATAAGGGGCTGGATCCGAACAAACCGCTGCCGCTGGGGCTGTCGGTTGAACCGAAGGTCACCGTGGAATGACGGACAGCAGCCACGAAAACTGGAAGCCCGCCAGTAACCCGTGGGCGGTGGCGATTGTGGTCACCCTGGCGGTGTTTATGGAAATTCTGGACACCACCATCGTCAACGTGGCGCTGCCCCACGTCGCGGGATCGCTCTCGGCCAGCTATGACGAATCTACCTGGGTGCTCACCAGCTACCTGGTGGCGAACGGCATCGTGCTGCCGATCTCGGCCTTCCTGAGCCGGCTGTTTGGCCGCAAGCAGTTCTTCCTGATCTGCATTGTGATGTTCACCATCTGTTCGTTCCTGTGCGGCATCGCCACCGAGCTTTGGCAAATCATCCTGTTCCGTGTGATGCAGGGCTTTTTTGGCGGCGGGTTGCAGCCCACGCAGCAATCGGTGCTGCTCGATTACTTCAAGCCGGAGGACAGGGGCAAAGCCTTTGGCCTTTCATCCATTGCCATTATCGTCGCGCCGGTACTTGGCCCGACGCTGGGAGGCTGGATCACCGATAACTACTCCTGGCGCTGGGTGTTCTTTATCAATATTCCGGTAGGGATTGTGACGGTGCTGGCCATCTATCAGCTGCTGGAAGATCCGCCGTGGGAGAAAAAGTCGGAAGAGAAGCTCACCGTCGACTGGACGGGGATCGGCCTGATCGCTCTCGGACTTGGCTGTTTGCAGGTGATGCTCGACCGGGGCGAAGATGATGACTGGTTCTATTCGAACTTTATCCGCACCTTCGCGGTACTGACGCTGGTCGGCATTATCGGCGCGATCTACTGGCTGATGTATGCCAAAAAGCCGGTGGTGGATCTGCACTGTATGAAGGATCGCAACTTTGCGATCTCCAGCCTGCTGATGGCGGGGATGGCGATGATCCTGTACGGCAGTTCGGTGGTTATTCCGCAACTGGCGCAGCAGGATTTGGGCTATACCGCCACCTGGTCCGGGCTGGTGCTCTCGCCCGGCGCGGTGCTGATTGTGCTGACTATTCCGCTGGTACTGAAGCTGATGCCGGTGGTGCAGACGCGCTGGATCATCGCCTTCGGCTTTACCTGCCTGGCGGTGTCGTTCTTCTGGTCCCGGACGCTGACACCGGATATCGATTTCGAAACGCTGGTGCTGTTCCGCAGCGCCCAGTCGATTGGACTCGGGTTCCTGTTTGTGCCCCTCACCACCATCGCCTTTATCTCGATCCCGAGGCGGCTTAACGCCGACGCGGCGGCGCTGTTTACCATGTTCCGCAACGTGGCTGGCTCGATTGGGATTTCGCTCTCGACGGCGGCGATCACCGAGCGCTCGCAGGCGCACAGCGCGCATCTGGCTTACCACGCTTCGCCGTTTAATGAGCAGTTCCAGCTGGCGATACGCGAAAGCGCCCAGGCGATCCAGAACTTCACCACTCAGGTGGGCGATCCGACCGGCATTGCCACCGGGCGGATGTACCAGACCATGATCGAGCAGTCGCGCTTTCTGGCCTACATCGACGTCTTCACCATTCTGAGCGCGGTGGCCCTATTACTGATTCCGTTTTGTTTGTTGCTCTCGCCGGTTAAGAGCGAGGGGAGTGCAGGAGCACACTGATGATACACAGACGTTTACACCCCCTGATGATAATGATGCTGCTGGTGGGCTGCGCCGTCGGTCCAGACTACCAACAGCCTGCACCGCCCGCCACCACGCACTGGAACGATAAGGGCGACGGCGCGGTGAAATCGCAAACGTCCTCCGCCGCCACCAACCCGCGCTGGTGGAAAACCTTCGGCTCGCCGCAGCTCGACAGCCTGATTGAACGCGCCATCGCCGGAAATCTGACGCTACAGCAAACCGTATTGCGCATTGCCGGCGCGCGCGAACAGATTAACCAGGCCGGCGGGGCATTTTTCCCGTCGGTGAATGGCAATGTGCAGGCGACGCGCCAGCAGCTTGGGCTGCAAGGGGAGCTGAAATCCCACGGCGTGTATGACCAGTTGAATAATGTCGATCCGCAGCTGCGAAGCGCGTTAGGCCCGCTGACGCAGCCGATTAACCTCTATCAGGGCAGCTTCGACGCTCAGTGGGAAATCGACCTGTGGGGCAAGGTGCGCCGTCAGGTAGAAGCGGCCGAGGCGCAGCAGCGGGCGGCGATCGAGCAGCGTAACGATGCGCTGGTCTCGCTGGAGGCCGAAGTGGCGCGGGCGTGGCTACAGCTGCGAGGGGCGCAGAGCATCATTGCCACGCTTAATACGCAAATTGAAAGCGCGCAGCAGACGCTGGATCTGACCGAAAGCCGCCAGCGGGGTGGGCTGTCACCGCAGATGGACGTGGAGAACGCCCGCGCGCAGCTGGGCAATCTTGAAGCCCAATTGCCACAGTATCAGGCGCAGGAACGCCAGGCGATGAACGGGCTGGCCATCCTGCTCGGCAAACCGCCGGGGGCGCTGGATGCCGAATTACAATCCGTGCAGCCGATGCCAGCGTTGCCGGATATTGTGCAAACCGGCATTCCGTCAACGCTGGCGCGTCGTCGCCCGGACGTGCGCGAAGCCGAGGCGAACCTCCATGCCGCCACGGCGCAAATTGGCGTCTCGGTAGCCGAACTGTTCCCAAGCTTCACCCTCTCCGGGCAGTTTGGCCTGCGTAACAGCGAATCCGGCTGGCTGACCGACTGGAGCAGCCACTTTTACAGCTTCGGTCCGCAGGTCTCCATCCCCATCTTCCAGGGCGGTCGGCTGGTCTCCAGCGTCAAAGTGGCCCGCGCACAGCAAGGGGCGGCGGTGCTGGACTATCGTCAGACGGTGCTGACGGCGCTCGGCGATGTTGAAAACGCGCTGGTGAGCTATCGCACTGACCAGCAGCGTGAGGCGGGCCTGGCGAAAACCATCGACGCGCTGCAAAACGCTTTTGATCTCGCCAGCGACAGCTACCGGCAGGGGATCGCCAGTTTTATTGACGTGCTGGACGCCCAGCGTCAGCTCGCTCAGGCCGAACAGCAGCGGGCGCAGGCGCAGGTGCAGAGCGCACTTGACCTGGTGGCGCTCTACAAAGCCCTCGGCGGCGGCTGGGAGCCGTATCAGCAGGTTCAGCTGCCAGACTACAGCGTCTTTGGCGATGCCCCGCGCGGATAGATTCAGAGGATTGGGCAAGAAACGGACAGGAACGCCACATTCGCGATGGCTGGGGGGCGGGTATAACTAACAGACACCCAATCGACATGCGAGGAAAGCGTTATGCGTTATCAAAAACTGGGCAATACCGGACTGTTTGTTTCTGAACTCTGCCTCGGCACCATGACCTTCGGCGGCGAGGGCGGCATGTGGGGCAAGATTGGCCAGCTAAGGCAAAACGAAGCCGAGCAGCTGGTGGGCCGCGCGCTGGACGCGGGCATCAACTTTATCGACACTGCCGACGTCTATTCGGAAGGACGCTCGGAGGAGATCCTCGGGCAGGCGCTAAAAAACCTGAACGTTCCACGTGAAAACGTGGTGGTCGCCACAAAGGTGTTTGGTGAAACGGGCACGGCGGGAGTGAACTCACGCGGCGGCTCGCGCTATCACATTATCGACAGCGTAAAGGAGAGCCTGCGCCGCCTGCAGCTCGATCATATCGATCTCTATCAGCTGCACGGTTTCGACCCCGCGACCCCCATTGAGGAGACGCTTTACGCACTGGATAACCTTGTACAGCACGGTCACGTGCGATACATCGGCGTCTCGAACTGGACTGCGTGGCAGATTGCCAAAGCGCTCGGTATTTCTGAACGTCTTGGGCTGGCGCGTTTCGCATCGTTGCAGGCGTATTACACCATTGCCGGACGTGACCTGGAGCGCGAGCTGGTGCCGATGATGCAGAGCGAAGGCGTCGGATTGATGGTCTGGAGCCCGCTGGCGGGCGGCCTGCTGAGCGGAAAATACGGTCGTGACGGGCAGAGCGAAACCGGAGGCCGCCGTCTGGAATTTGACTTCCCGCCGGTGAATAAAGATCGCGCCTTCGACTGCGTGGACGTAATGCGCGTCATTGCCGAGCGTAGGGGCGTCTCCGTGGCGCAAATCGCGCTGGCATGGCTGCTGCATCAAAAAGCGGTGACCAGCGTCATTATTGGTGCGAAACGCGTCGATCAGCTGGACGATAATATTGCCGCCACCGGGATCCGCTTAAGCGAAGACGAGCTTAAACAGCTTGATGCCGTCAGCGCGCTGCCGCGCGAATATCCAGGCTGGATGCTGGAGCGGCAGGGGGAATACCGTCGTAGTCAGCTCGCGCAGCAGTAACCTTCCTTTTCCCCGGTGGCGCTTCGCTTACCGGGGCTACTATCTCTGGTCTTTATTTCAACCCACCTCACAAAAAATGCTCCTTCTCTTTGCCTGATGTTTCATCTCGATCTATATGACTAGTCATGAAATTTAAATGACTAGTCATATAGGGAGCAACCATGAACAAATCACTGCCAGCCAGCTTTTTATGGGGCAACTCGGTATCCAGCATGCAGACGGAAGGGGCATGGAATGAGGGCGGGAAGGGGATGTCGGTATATGACATTCGGGAAGCAGGAGAAAACATCTCCGACTGGAAAGTGGCGACCGACTCCTACCACCGCTACCGGGAAGATTTCGATCTGATGCAGGATCTGGGCATGAACTGCTACCGCTTCCAGATCTCCTGGAGCCGCGTCTGCCCGCAGGGTGACGGCGAGTTCAACGCCGAAGGTATCGCGTTTTACGACCGCTTTATTAACGATCTGCTCGCCCGCGGTATTGAGCCGATGGTCTGCCTCTACCACTTCGATATGCCGCTGGCGCTGGCGCAGGAGTACAACGGCTTCAACGACCGCCGGGTGATGGAGGCCTTTATCCGCTACGGCAAGAAGATGATCGACTGCTACGGCGATCGCGTGAAGTACTGGCTGACCTTCAACGAGCAGAACATTTTCCATATGCCGGAAGCTTTTCGCATTTCCGGTTACATGAAAGGCGAGCAAACCCTGCGCGAGCTGTATGAGCTTCAGCACCATGCGATGGTGGCGCACATGACTCTGACCGAATACCTGCACCAGACTAAGCCAGGCAAGCTGATGGGCGGCATGCTGGCGCACCAGTTGATTTATCCAGCCACCTGCAAACCGCGCGATATCTTCTGCGCCCAGCAGTACGACGAATTCCTCAACCAGAACCTGCTGCGCGTCTTCGCGGGACAGGGCTACAGCCCGGCGGTGATGGCGGTGGTGGAGCAGGAGGGCTTCGGTGATATCTACCGCGCAGACGATCTCGCGCTGTTTGCGAGCACGAAGAACGACTTTATGGCCTTCAGCTATTACGCCAGCAAAACGCTGGACAGCGATGCCATCCCTGAAGGCACGCCGGTGAACCATTACCTGCTGCATGGCGAGAAAAATAACCCGTACCTGAAAGCCACCGAGTGGAACTGGCAGATCGACCCGCTGGGCTTTCGCACCATCATCACCCGCTATGCCAACGACTGGCGGATGCCGGTATTCCCGATTGAAAACGGCATCGGCGTGATCGAGTCCTGGGACGGGGTAAACCCGATCGAGGACACCTACCGCATCGACTACCACCGGGCGCACATCGAGGCGATGAAAGCGGCAATATTCGAGGACGGGGCAGAGGTAATGGGCTACCTCGGCTGGGGCTTAATCGATATTCTCAGCTCGCAGGGTGACATGCGTAAGCGCTACGGCGTGGTCTACGTCAACCGTGAAAATCACGACCTGAAAGACCTTAAGCGTGTGCCGAAGAAGAGCTACGGGTGGTTAAAACAGGTTATCCATACTAACGGACGCGAGATGTAAGCCGTACGCTGCCGGGCCGTTTTTGTGACTGATTGATGGGAATACTCCGCTATGTCTGAAACAAAAATAACACCGCACATGCAGTCTTTTGTCGATAAATTTGTTGAGTTCTCGGCGCGCCTGGCAAACCAGGTACACCTGCGATCCCTGCGGGACGCTTTCGCCACGGTGATGCCGATTTTCATCCTCGCCGGTCTGGCGGTGCTGGTGAACAACGTCGTGTTTCCATGGGTGCTGGAAGGCGACACGCTCACGCAGTTTAAGGTGTGGGGCGAGGCGATTATCAACGGCACGCTGAACATCGCCGCGCTGCTGCTGGCACCGATGATCGCCTGGTCGCTGGCGCGCAACAAAGATTTCGACAATCCGGTCTCGGCAGTGGTTATCGCCGTCAGCAGCTTCATCATCATGATGCCGATGCGCTTACAGATTACGCCTGTCGGCAGCGACGCCACGGTGAACGTCACCCAGGTGCTGACGTTCGCCAATATCGGCTCCACCGGGATTTTCGCCGGGGTGCTGATTGGGCTGCTCTCAACCGAGCTGTTTATCGCCATTTCACGGCTGAAGGCGCTGCACATTTCGCTGGGGGAGAACGTGCCTCCGGCGGTGAGCAAATCCTTTACCGCGCTGATCCCGACAATCCTCACGCTCTCCCTGTTTGCGGTGCTGGCGGCCATACTGGCGAACGTGCTGCATACGGATCTGATCCATCTCATTACGACATTCATTCAGCAGCCGCTGCGGCTGATCAACACCAGTCTGCCCGGGACGATCTTCATTTACAGCTTCGGTAACTTCCTGTTCACGCTCGGTATTCATCAGTCGGTGGTCAACAGCGTGGTGCTGGAGCCGTTTCTGCTGATCAACACCAACGAGAACATGCTGGCCTTTGCCAACGGCCAGCCGATCCCACACATCATCAACAACATTTTTGTGCCGACCTTTGGCATGGTGGGCGGGACGGGCAGCACTATCTCATTGCTGATCGCTATCTTCATCTTCTCAAGACAGAAATCAGCGAAGCAGGTGGCGCGTCTGTCACTGGCGCCGGGTCTGTTCAACATCAACGAGCCGGTGATTTTCGGCCTGCCGATTGTCTTTAACCTGCCGCTGATGATCCCGTTTGTGCTGCTGCCCGCCATCGGGATTTACTTTGCGTGGCTCTGTACCACGCTGGGTCTGATGTCGCGCTGCGTGGTGATGATCCCGTGGACCACGCCGCCGATCCTCAGCGCCTGGCTGGCGACGGCGGGGGACTGGCGGGCGGTGGTGGTGCAGTTGGCAATCATCGTATTTGGTGTATTCTTCTACCTGCCTTTCCTCAAGGTGGCCGAGCGAGTGGCCGTGAAAAACAGCGGGACAGAAAACTAATTTAAGGAAGGAAGATGGCGGCGAAGTACATCACCATAGCGCGGGAAATTAAGAAACGCATTATTACCCAGCAGTACGCCGCCAATGAACCGCTGCCGGACCAGTTCGCGCTGGCGGCGGAATTCAGCACCAGCCGGATGACCATTCAGCAGGCGATGCGTCAGCTGATCGTAGAAGGGCTGGTCTATACCCGGCAGGGACAGGGCACGTTCATCCGCAAAAATTTCCTCCAGCTTTCCCAGTGGGATCTCTCCGGCAGCGACTACTTTGGGGCGACCAAAACCTGGGAACATTTAGGCACGGTGACGAGCCAGGTGGTGCACTTCGAACTTCGCTTCCCGAACGAGAAAGAGCAGGCCTCGCTGATGATAAATCCGGATACGCCGATCTATGACTTCATCCGTCTGCGTTTACTCAACGGTGAGCCGATGTCCCTGGACACCACGGTGATGCCGCTCAATCTGGTGCCCGGCCTGAACAAAACCCATCTTGAAAGTTCGGTATTCCGGTATGTGCAGGAGACGCTGGGGCTGAAGATCATGGGATCGTATCGTGTGGTGCGGGCGCTGAAGCCCAGTGCGCTGGATATGCAGCATCTGGTCTGTGAGCCAACCGACCCGGTGCTGGAGGTCGAGCAGGTGATCTATCTGGAAGATGGTACGCCGCTGGAGTACGCCCATTGTCACTATCGCTATGATCATGGCGGCATCGTTATTGTGAATAACGGATAAAAAAAAGCGGGCCTCGAGGCCCGCTTTGTTCGTGCTCGCGATTAGTTCAAACGCACCGGCATACCGGAACGGTTCTGAATCGCCTGGTCAACGATGGTCGTGTCAATATCCGCCTGAGAGGTAACGGACTGCACCGCGCTGGTCAGCTTAATCGGTACGATTTCGTTGTTGTTGATCTGATCTTCGCTGGTGGACAGCGGGTTATGCACTTCAATGTAACGGCTGCCGTCCGGCTCTGACGTCGCTTTCACCGGTTCGTTAATGAACTGCACGCGCGTACCGACCGGCACGTTATCGAACAGGAATTTGATGTCTTCATTACGCAGACGTACGCAGCCGTGGCTTACGCGCAGGCCAATACCGAAGTTGGCGTTAGTACCGTGGATGGCATACAGACGACCAATGTACAGCGCGTACAGACCCATCGGGTTATCCGGGCCAGCAGGCACAACGGCCGGCAGCGGTTCACCGGCAGCAATGTACTCAGCGTGCATTTTGGCGGTCGGCGTCCAGGTTGGGCCCGCTTTCTTACGCTCCACTTTGGTGGTCCAGTTCAGCGGGGTGTCTTTACCCAGCTGACCGATACCGATAGGCAGAACGATCACGGTGTTGGTGCCTTTCGGGTAGTAATACAGACGCATTTCGGCGCTGTTAATCACGATACCTTCGTGCACGGTATCCGGCAGGATCAGCTGCTGTGGAATGTTGAGTACGGTACCCGCTTTCGGCAGATACGGGTCAACGCCCGGGTTCGCTTCCAGCATGTTAGACAGGCCGAGCTGATACTGCGCCGCGAAGTATTCCAGCGGCTGAGTGTTACCTTCCGGAACCGTCACCACCTGGTTTTCACCCACCAGACGGCTTCCGTCTGTCGGCAGGGGATACGTCACCGCAGACGCGGTCTTACAAAAACCTACTACGGCTAACGCCGCCGCAAAAAGCGTTGTTAATTTCATGTTCATGTTATGCGAGGTATCTAAGCCATTCTGGCGATGAGTTGAGAAGTCTGAATCTGTAATGGGAGCGCATTATATGTGCATTCCCGTTAACTGGGAATTCAGATGTGTACGAAATCACATTTTTTTCGATTTTGTTAAAGTTTAGTGGATTACCGCAACACAGGATCTCAATTCGGAATTGTGGCATAATGCCGCGTTTATCACACTTTTCGCAGGAATCTCTCCGTGTTAGTTACCAGCAACGTCACTATGCAGTTTGGCAGTAAGCCGCTGTTCGAAAATATTTCCGTCAAATTTGGCGGCGGCAACCGTTACGGCCTGATTGGTGCCAACGGTAGCGGAAAATCCACCTTTATGAAGATCCTCGGCGGTGACCTGGAGCCGACGCTGGGCAACGTGTCGCTCGACCCGAACGAGCGTATCGGTAAGCTGCGTCAGGATCAGTTCGCCTTCGAAGAGTTCACCGTGCTCGACACCGTGATCATGGGGCATGCGGAGCTGTGGGAAGTGAAGCAGGAGCGCGATCGTATCTACGGTCTCGCTGAGATGAGCGAAGAAGACGGTTACAAAGTGGCCGACCTGGAAACGCAGTACGGCGAAATGGACGGTTATTCTGCGGAAGCGCGTGCGGGCGAACTGCTTCTGGGCGTCGGCATTCCTGTTGAACAGCATTATGGTCCGATGAGCGAAGTTGCACCAGGCTGGAAGCTGCGTGTGCTGCTGGCGCAGGCGCTGTTCTCTAATCCAGACATCCTGCTGCTCGACGAACCGACCAACAACCTGGACATCGATACCATCCGCTGGCTGGAGCAGACCCTGAACGATCGCGACAGCACCATGATCATCATCTCGCACGACCGTCACTTCCTGAACATGGTGTGTACCCACATGGCGGATCTGGATTACGGCGAGCTGCGCGTTTATCCGGGCAACTACGATGAGTACATGACGGCGGCAACCCAGGCGCGTGAACGTCTGCTTGCCGACAACGCCAAGAAGAAAGCGCAGATTGCGGACCTGCAATCCTTCGTGAGCCGCTTCAGCGCTAACGCCTCTAAATCGCGCCAGGCAACGTCGCGTGCCCGTCAGATCGACAAAATCAAGCTGGAAGAGGTAAAAGCCTCCAGCCGTCAGAACCCGTTCATTCGCTTCGAGCAGGACAAGAAGCTGTTCCGTAACGCGCTGGAAGTGGAAGCCCTCACCAAAGGCTTCGATGAAGGCCCGCTGTTCAAAAACTTCAACCTGCTGCTGGAAGTGGGTGAGAAGATTGCTATCCTGGGTGCCAACGGCGTGGGTAAATCCACTATGCTGAAAACTCTGGTGGGCGAAATGCAACCGGATAACGGTACCGTGAAATGGTCTGAAAACGCGCAGATTGGTTACTACGCGCAGGACCATGAATATGAGTTCGAAAACGATCTGACCGTCTTCGACTGGATGAGCCAGTGGAAGCAGGAAGGCGACGACGAGCAGGCGGTACGCAGCATTCTGGGGCGTCTGCTGTTCAGCCAGGACGACATCAAAAAGCCCGCCAAAGTGCTCTCCGGTGGTGAAAAGGGCCGTATGCTGTTCGGCAAGCTGATGATGGAAAAACCGAATATCCTGGTGATGGACGAACCAACCAACCACCTGGATATGGAATCGATCGAATCCCTGAACATGGCGCTGGAGATGTATCAGGGCACCCTGATCTTCGTCTCTCACGACCGTGAGTTCGTTAGCTCCCTGGCGACCCGCGTGATCGAAATCACGCCAGAGCGCGTGGTGGACTTTACCGGTAACTACGAAGATTACCTGCGCAGTAAAGGTATCGAGAGTTAAAAAAATAGCCGGGTGGCGGCTTCGCCTTACCCGGCCTACGTTCTATCACCTCTCCCTGTGGGAGAGGGTTAGGGTGAGGGCATCAGGCCGCACTAAACCACCCACTCGCCCCCTTCAACCCCGTTCACCCGCAGCGTACGTTTTTCCCCCGTCGGTAATGACACCTTCAGTGCCTTCCATGCCGGACGATAGTCGCCGCGCGCATTCACCTTCAGGTTGATACTTGCGCAGTCGCACACCATCTCCCATTCCACCCACAGCGCATTGCCGTTCAGGTAGCCCCAGCTTTCGCCGTCATCCTCAAACAGCAGCCCGGAGGTGGTGCCGACGCCTTTCACCGGGAACAGTTTTAGCTCGCGGGTATCGTCTTTATCGGCGCTCACGTGACGGATGCGTTCGCTGAGCGGCAAACCGGCCCCTGCGCGCACCAGAAGCGGCAGCTTTTCCAGCGGCGCATCAAGGACGATCGATTGCCCGCCCGCATACCACGCGTGGGTGTAAAAATCGTACCAGCCGGTTTCGTTATCCGGCAGCCAGACGCGGCGCTCGCGCTGCCCGGCTTCGACGACGCTGGCCACCAGCAGGTCACGGCCCAGCAGGAAGTCGTCGCACTCTTCAAAGGTCTGCGCATCGTGCTCATGATCGAGGAAGGTCGGGCGCAGCATCGGCTCGTCGTCGGCGTGCGCCTGCCAGAGCAGGGTGTAGAGATACGGCAGCAGGCGATAGCGCAGTTCAATGGCGCTGCGAATCGCAGGGGTCACGCCCGGGTACATCCACGGTTCGTTCACGGTGCGATCGTCATTCCACGAGTGGATGGTAAAGCGCGGGTGCATCACGCCGTTCTGTACCCAGCGCACGAACAGCTCGGCATCCGGCTTGTCGCCGGAGAAACCGCCGACGTCGTGACCGACGTTGAACAGTCCGGACAGGCTCATGCCCAGGCCCATGCGGATGTTATAGCGCAGGGTGTCCCAGTTGGTACGGTTGTCGCCGCTCCAGGTCTGAACGTAGCGCTGCATTCCGGCACAGCCGGAGCGGGAGATCAGATACGGACGTTTATCCGGCGCAAAGCGCTGCTGTGCTTCCAGCGAGGCGCGCATCATCAGCAGCGGCATCACCGGGCGAATATGCTTGATGGCGATCTCCTGGCCGAAGCCATAGCAGCGCGCTTCCCCGTCCCACACTTCATACTCGTTGTTGTCGTTCCAGGTGGAGTCGATGCCCATCTCCAGCAGCTGCGTGGTCACGCCGTTCTGCCACCACTGCACCGTCTGCGGGTTGGTGAAGTCGAGATGCGATCCTTCGTCATCCCAGAAGCTGGAACGTTCAGGCGCATCGGTTTCTGAATCGCGAATGAACAGGCCGCGTTCCGCCACTTCGCCGTAGCGGGGATGATCCTGCAACAGACACGGCTTGATGTTTGCCGCAAGCCGCAGCCCCGCGTCGTGGAACGCCTGGCTCATCACCTTCGGCTGCGGCACTTTGTCGTAGTTCCAGTTAAAGACGTAGCGCTTGCCGTTAATCGAGGTATAGCCGGAGGAGAGCTGGAACGAGTCGCACGGAATGGCATGCTCATCGCACAGGCGGATGAAGTTCATCAGCTGGTCCTGCGCGTCCGGCGCGTCGGTGTAGTGCATGGTCGAGCCGCTGTAGCCCAGGCTCCACTTCGGTCCGAACAGCGTTTTCCCCGTCAGGCGCACGAAGGCTTTCGTCACGTCCAGCACGCGCTTGCCGGTGAAGAGGTAGTAGTCAATATCGCCCGCTTCCGCCTGCCAGCGGCGGTAGGCGGTGTGATAGTTGTCGATCTCGTTACCCAGATCCAGCCAGCAGCTGCTCAGGTTATCGTAGAACAGGCCGTAGCTCACGTCATCGCGACGGGTGAGGGTGAACGGGATGTGCTTGTACAGCGGATCGGTGCTGGCGGCGTTATAGCCCATCGCGTCCAGGTTACGCATCTCATAGCGTTTGCCGTTACGCTGTAAATCCCCCGCTTTCTCACCCAGACCGTAAAAACGTTCATCCTTGCGACGGCTGAGATAGTGCGCCACGCCGTCACCGTGGGCATTGAGCAGGTAGGCGCTGGTGGGACGGTCGTTAACCAGCGGCTGCCACTCGCCCGCTTCATTGCGGTAGTGCCACTCCAGCCACAGGGGCTGGTGGACGGTGACGCGCAGTTGTTCGGTCGCTACGGTTAACGCATCGCCCTGCTGCGTCAGTGTCCAGGCCGGGCAGGTGAAGCCGCTGACATCGTCGCGACGGCGGCCTTCCCACGGTACGTCTTGTTCCGGCGCGATGCTCCAGGTGCGGTCCAGCGCCAGCTGGCCTTTACGCTTGATCAGCACGCGGAACAGATTCTCTTCCAGCACATACAGGCACAGACGGTGCTGGTTATCCACCAGCAGTTCCAGATGATTCGCTGACTGCGTATCGATGGTCCAGTTTTTCAGGGTTTTCATATGCAATACATCCACTATCAGGCGCGCTTGGCGCGACGTTCAGCAATAAATGCCACCAGGAAGAAAGCGCCAATCAGGTCAAAGAAGCCCATGGCGATAAAGAGCGGGTTGAAGCCGATTTTGTCGGCGGTCACCCCAATCAAAAGAGAGAACAGGAAGCTGGCGATCCACGCCGCCGAGCCGCGCATGCCGTTAACCGTCGCCATCTGGCCCTTGTCGAACGACTCCACGACCAGCGCGCTCAGCATGCAGGAGATGATCTGGTGGCCGAAACCGCCGATGGAGATCAGCACGATGGTGATATACGGGTCGCGGGTCACGGCCACAACGGCCAGAGAAATCATCAAAAACGCGCCGGTCACTGAACTTGCCACCACCGAGTTGACGCGGGTGCAGCCGAACCAGCGGGTATAAAGCCGGGTGAGGTAGCCGCTCGCCACGCTGCCGAGGTCGGCGGCGAGGAACGGCAGCCAGGCGAACATCGCGATCTGTTTCAAATCCATGCCGTGCTCTTTGGCGAGGTAAAGCGGCACCCAGAAGCTCAGCACCGCCCAGGCGGGTTCCGCCATAAAGGCCGGAATGGCGATACCGTAGAACCGTTTGTTCTTCGAGACGGTTTTCAGCGCGGTCAGAAAGGGCAGCCTGACCGGTGCGGGTTCGTTATCCTGTTTGATAAACGCCAGCTCGTCGCGGCTCAGGTTCGGGTGCTGCTCCGGGTTGTGATAGAAGATCCACCACAGGATCACCCACAGCAGCGCCAGTACGCCGGTAAACATAAACGCACCCTGCCAGCCGAACGACGCATGAGCGAAGTAAATGATTGGCGGAGCCAGCATCGCACCGATGGAGAAGCCCACGCCCGCCCAACCGGCGGCAACAGGACGCTCTGATTTCGGGAACCATTCACCGATGGTTTTGGCGTTCGCTGGCGTGGCGGCGGCTTCGGACGCGCCCATAAAGAAGCGCAGGATCGCGAGATGCAGCCAGCTCCCGGCACCTGCGTGGAAGATACACATCAGCGCCCAAATCCCGGCGCAGACCATAAAGCCAATCTTGAGGCCGATAACGTCAATCAGCCAGCCGCACAGGGGCTGGAAAATGGTATAGGCGATCTGGAACGCGCCGACGATCCACGAGTATTGCTCGGTGGTGATACCAAGGCTCTCTTTCAGCTCGGGGGCGAGAATACCTAACGAGTTACGGGTGATGTAGTTTACGGTCACGCCAAGAAGAAACAGCACCAGTACGTACCAGCGCAGATTCTTAATGACGCGACGGGTTTTGCTTGTCGCAACGGTGTTGTTGATGTCCTGACTCATTTTCTTCTCCACAAGACGGACGGTAAGGGACAAAGGTTCAGGTGTCACACAGCGTCAGGCGTTTGAAAGTTATCTGTTTTAGAGTGCTAAGCTGCTATACAACTAGTATGGAAGTTGTGTGACAGGTTCACCTTAAGAGAGAAATTGAGCAGGAAATAGTGGATTTTGTGCAAACTTTCTCATAACCGAGGTTTAATTTTCGGCATTATGGCCTTCTCGCAAGTTATTACCTGATAAAGATGTTGTGAAAATTTTTTCATTTCACATCCGGAGCCAGATCACAAAATGGATAAAAGGCTTAAAATCACCGAAATCGCCGCCCGTACCCGGCTCTCCATCAGCACCGTTTCCCGCGTGCTGGCGGGGAAGGCAAACACCAGCGAAAAAGCACGGGCAACGGTGCTGGCATGCGCGCGGGAGCTGGGGGTAATAGAGGGCATGGCGGCGGGGCGTCTGCTGCTTAACAGCCTGATGGTGTTTGCCCCGCAGCGGGCGTTTGACGAGCGGTCTGACATCTTTTACTACCGTGTCATCCAGAGCGTGAGCAAAGGGCTGGCCTCGCACGAGGTTCGCCTGCGTTACTGTGCGCTGGAGGAGAACGACAGCGACGCCCAGCTGTTTCTGGCCCGCATGAACGAAGTGGACACCCAGGCGGCGATCCTCCTCGGTATCGACGATCCGCATATCCACGATCTGGCGGTAGACGTGGGCAAACCCTGCATGCTGATTAACTGCCGGGACCGCCACATGCGCCTGCCCGCCGTCGCGCCGGATCACCGCGCCATTGGCGAGCGGGCGGCGGAGTACCTGTTCGAGATGGGGCACCGGGAGGTGATGAATGTGCTGTGTTTACGTCGCTATACCATGGAGCTGCGCCTGTCGGGGATCCGCGACGCGTGGCACGGCCATAACCTCAGGTTTAGCGACCGGCGCGATCTGCTGATGGTGCCAAGCTTCAGCGCCAAAGAGACGGAGCAACTGGTGAGTGAGTGGCTTCACCAGCAAAAAGGGAAAGATCTGCCGACGGCGTTCCTGGTGGGCGGCGACTTTATGGCGGCGGGGACCATCAGCGCCCTGCAAAAACACGGTCTGCGCGTGCCGCAGGATGTCTCGGTGATGAGCATCGACGGCTTTAATCTCGCGGCGATTCAGGATGTGCCTCTGACGGCGGTGCATGTCCCGCGCGATGAGCTGGGAACAGAAGCGGTATATATGCTCCAGCAGCGGCTGATGCGCCCGGACGCGCCGGTCGGAACATTGCTGCTGAACGGCACGCTGGCCGTGCGGGAATCGGTACGGCGGATACGTCAGGGAAAACGACGCACCGCCGTTGAGCGGGAAGGGCTTTACGACAGTTAAGCCATGCCCAGCGCGCGCTTGCCGTGGATGTTCAGATCGTTCACGGTGAAACGGTCCTGCCAGCTTTTCTCATAATCCTCGCGCGGGAAATCTCCCGGTGACGCGCCGGTTTCCAGCACTTCCTTGACCTTTTTCGCGTAGGCGAGGTTTTTCTCGCACATCGGCGCGGCAGGAATATACATCACGTTGCCCCAGCCCTGTTGGTTTTCCACCGGCGCGACCGAGTGGATCACATCGCAGTGCCACCAGACAGAATCACCGGCTTCCAGCGCAGGAATGCTGGTCAACGCTTCGATGAGCAGCGGATGCCACTTCTCAGAAATCGGCAGCACGCGCCCCGGCGCCACGCCGCACAGTTCGTCTTCCGGCACGTCGTCCAGCAGCGGACGCAGCAGAATGTAAGCCATCGCTTCCGGGATCGGCACCACGTGCAGCAGCCCCTGGCCGGGGATCATGTCCGACAGTGCCGTCCAGCCCTGGAAGGTGCGGAACACGGAGCATTTGGTGGTGTTATCCACCGTGTACTCTTCCACCTCGGTACGGTGCGCAGCATTCCACGGATCGTATTTCTCAACGTTGCCGTCAAACACGCGGGCAAAGACCTGCTGATAAGCGGGCAGCAGCCAGCGCTCCAGCGCGCCGGAATCGGTGTGTGCGCCAAGTCCTTTCGAGGTTGTTCCTGGTGGGCGGCGGCGAATGCGGTCCGGATAAATTACGCTCACGTCCGGGTCGAACCACTGCTTACCGTTGCTCTCAAATGTCCATAAACGGTTCAGGAACGACTGTACCTGTGCCATCTCTTCACTCTGGCGCGCCTGCATTTGCGCCTGAGACCAGTAGATCGGATAAATCTCCGGGCGAGAGGCCGTTAAGGTGCCGAAGAAGTTATCGCCGGGTCCTTTGTAAACCTCGTCAAACTTATTCAGATCGAGGTAGTCGAGCATCGATTGATCCCATGCCAGCGCCTGCTCGCGCGGGAAGTGGCTTTTGATCACCGCGCAGCCGCGACGTTTAACCGCTTCGCGCTGTTCGGCGGTGATCGTACCGTTTTTCACATCCGTAAAGGGGATTACCGGCCATACGGATTCACCTTTATTTTTAAGGGCGTTAATTTCCGCCACGCGTGCGGCGATTTTGTCGCTAAGCCGGTCGAACACTGCCTGCACGTCACCGATCTGGGCCCGTAGCGCGCGTTTCATCTGACGAATTGCCGCTTTGTGGTCCGCTGGCAACGTTTCGCTGGTAAAGGTCATAACTGCCTCGCATCTTTCATTCGAAAGTAAAAGTGTCTACAAGTGATACTTTAAGTTAAAAATAAGTTAATGCAAGTTTAAAACCTTGACGGGCGCCACAGGATGGAAAAAGAGTGAAGGGGCCGGAGTGAGGCTCCGGCAGGTAGGGGATCAGACGTCGAACGGGGAGTGGGCGTCGAGCACGGCCTGAATCACATTCAGCGCGCCCTGATGGTTGTTATCGTCGGTAGTGTAACGGCTGACCGCTTGAATGCTTTCCGCCGCATTGCCCATCGCAAATGAATATTTCACCAGCTTCAGCATTTCCGCATCGTTTCCGCTGTCGCCAATGCCCACGCACGCCTGCGGGGAGACTTTCCAGCGTTTCAGCAGACGACTGATGCCGTTGGCTTTGTGCAGGCCCGGGATAATCAAATCGACAAAACCGAAGCCGCTGGTAACCGGCTTCATGATGCCGTCCAGGGAGACATGCAGTTTATCGACCAGGTTCGGGATATCGCTGTCCGGCAGGTTCAGGGAGAATTTAAACAGCACGTCGTCAATGTCGCGGTAATCGCTGATGGGTTTTAAGCGATGGTAGTGTTTCGACATCAGCTTCACGAACGCTTCTGGAGCCTTATCGCTGACGTACGCGCTCTCCAGCCCGCAGGCCACAAAGTTCAGCCCTTTGTCTTTCAGCAACTCGCCAATGACGATCTGCGACTCATGACGCGTTAGCTCACCGTGGAAAATCTGTTCGCCGTGGTCGAACACCAGCGCGCCGTTTTCCGCGACGAAGGAGATCTGATCTTTCAGCTCCGGGAAAAAGGAGATGAGCTGGTAATACTGGTTGCCGCTGGCGACAACAAATTCGATGTTACGGGCTTTAAGCTGCTCAAACTGTGCCTGGAAGCGGTCACGATCGTACTGCTTGGCATCATCAAGGAAAGTTCCGTCCATATCGGTGACGATAACTTTTACGGTCATACTGTGCTCCTGGGTCACTGCGTTTTGAAACATTCTAATAACAAGGTGACGGGGAGCACAAATTTAATTTCGAATGAAAGTCAGAAAGCCGGGTGGCGGCTTCGCCTTACCCGGCCTACGGGGAGACAATATAGGCCCGGTAAGCGAAGCGCCACCGGGCGTTTTTTTACAGTGTATGCTCGGTACGGGCAATAATATCGTCCTGCGCATCAGGTGACAGGGCGGTAAAGAACGCCGAGTAACCCGCGACGCGCACCACCAGGTCACGATACTGATCAGGGTGTTTCTTCGCTTCCAGCAGCGTTTCGCGCGAGACAATGTTGTACTGAATATGCCAGCCTTTATGCACCTCGAAGAAGGTGCGCAGCAGCACCATCAGCTTCTGGCGATCGCTGTCGTTTTCCAGCGTCGACGGGTTCAGCTTCTGGTTAAGCAGCACGCCGCCGAGGATCGCTTCCGTCGGCAGTTTACCCACGGAGCCAATCACCGCCGTCGGGCCGAGGTGGTCGGTACCGGAGGCCGGGCTTGCCCCTTCCGCCAGCGGGGTGTGCGCTTTACGTCCGTCCGGCGTCGCCATGGTTGCTGCGCCAAACGGCACGTTTGCGGAGATAGACGACGTGCCCGCGTAGTAGTTACCCCCAATCGGGCCACGGCCGTAGCGTGGGTTGTGATACTGCTTCAGCTCTTCAATGTAGGTTTCGTAGGCACGGGTCAGCAGCAGGTCCACGCTGTCGTCGTCGTTGCCGTACTTCGGCGCGCCGTTGATTAGGCGCTGGCGCAACTGCTCGTGGGTCAGCCCCTCGAAGTCATCCGCCAGCGCCGCCGCCAGCTGTTGCTGACCGATAACGCCCTGGTCAAACACCAGCTTCTTCACCGCGGCCAGGCTGTTACCGAGGTTGGCGATCCCCACCTGAAGGCCGGAAACCCAGTCATACTTCGCGCCGCCCTGCTTAATGCTTTTCGCGCGTTCGATGCAGTCGTCCACCAGCGCCGAGCAGAGAATATCGTGGACGTTCTCTTCCAGCATGGTGTCCACCACGTACTCGATTTCAATGGATTTGCGGGTGTAGTAGCGGATCTGGTTATCCCACGCCGCCATCACTTCGTCGAAATTGCCGAAATTACCGGCCGAAAGCGCTTTTTCCTGCGGCAGGAATACCTGGCCGCTGGTGGCATCGCGACCGCCTTCCAGCGCTGCCAGCATCACGCGGGCGAAGTTGATAAAGCTCATGCCGGTGCAGCGATAGCCCCACTTTCCGCCGACGGCGGTTTCGATGCAGCCAATCGCCGCATAGTCATACGCGTCCTCTCGTTCCACGCCGAGCTTGATAAATTCCGGGATGACGATTTCATCGTTGTTAAACGCTGGCATCCCGAAGCCGCAGCGGATCACCTGCACGCAGGCGTCGAGGAAGTCGTTGCTCATGCCAGCGTGGTAGCGCACGCTCAGGTTTGGCTGGGTGGAGCGCAGACGGCCGCAGGATTCCAGAATTGCGTAGGAGAGCGGGTTGACCGCGTCCATTGGCTCGCCGTTGACCAGCTTCTGGCCGCCGATGGTGACGTTCTGATACAGCGGGCTGCCCGCAGAGGCTTTGGAGTGCGAGCCGGAGCGGATTTTGTTCACTTCCAGCAGCTTCAGCCAGCAGCTGTGCAGCAGCTCGATGGCGTGCTCGCGATCCAGGCTCTGGTCCAGCTCCACGTCGCGGCGATAGTACGGGTAAAGGTACTGGTCCATACGGGCAAAGGAGACGGAGTGACCGTTGGACTCAATTTGCAGGATCAACTGAATGAAGTAGCACAGCTGTAGCGCCTGCCAGAAGGTTTTTGGCGGCTGGTGGGCGATGATGTCGCAGTTTTCCGCCATCGCCAGCAGCTCGTCGCGGCGGCTGTCGCGGGTTTCGCTGGCGGCCATCTCACGAGCCAGATCGGCGAAGCGCCTGATGTGCAGGCTTACGGCTTCCAGCGCGATATCAATGGCTTTCAGGAACTGATCGCCGTGCAGATCGTCCAGTACCGTCAGGTTGATGCGCGAGCGGCGCTCGGCTACTTTCGCGCGCAGGCCGTCGAGCCCTTTCTCCAGCACCAGCGGGAAATTCACCGCCAGGTGTGCGTCACCGGAGGTCATGTTGCCTTCCGCTTTGATGATGCCGGTTTCCAGCAGGCCCTTCTGCTCGTCGGTAAACATACCGTAGCAGCGATCCTGTACCGTCTGGCCGCGCCACCACGGGCAGATTTCATGCAGAACGCGTTTATTCTCTTCGCTCACCGCAAAGCCTGCACCTGGACGGTCCGCCAGATCGTCAATCTCTTTCTCAATCCAGGAGACGGTATATTCCGGGAAGATCGGCGCGGCACGCACTTCGCTGGCCTGGTTACCGATAATCAGCTCGTCGTGCTTGATCCAGATGGTACGTTTTGCCAGGTGGTGGGCAAGGGCCAGCGCGCGACGTACCGGGATCGGCTTGTCCAGATGCTGCTGATACATTTCGGTATAGTGCTGCGCGCGTTCGGTACAGACCGGCGGCTTAACGATATGCACCAGAGCCGTTTTGTGCGCCTTGATGCGCTCGCTGAGGGTGTTGAGATTCAGGGTGGTCATAAGTTTATCCTCGTAAGGTCGCGGTTAACCCTTTCTGGCAGGCATACTGCTGCGCGAAGTCCAGCAGGGCAGGGTTATCCAGCGGTTTGTCAGGGGCAGAGTAGGGTTGGCCGAGCAGGGTGTATTTGTTCATGCCCAGCGTGTGATACGGCAGAAAATGAATATCATCGACGCCGAGTTCATCGGCGGCGAAGTTGGTAATGGCGGTAACCGACGCTTCATCGGCGTTAAAGCCCTGGATCAGCGGCACGCGGATGGTGATCTTCTTCCCGACGGTAGCCAGGCGCTTCAGGTTGTCCAGGATCCGCTTAGCAGAGCCATCGGTCCACTGCTTGAACACCTCGCCGTCGACATGTTTCAGGTCCGCCAGGAACAGATCGACATACGGCAGTGAAGGCTCGATATAATGCCAGGGCACGTGAAGGCAGGTTTCAACCGCAGTATGAATGCCTTGTTCATGGCTGGCTTTAAACAGGGCGTGCGCCAGGTCAGGATTCATAAACGGCTCGCCGCCGGAAAGGGTGATCCCGCCGCCGCTGCGGTCGTAGAAGGGCTTGTCGCGTAGCACGGTGGCCATAATCTCCTCCACCTGCTTCTCTTCACCGCAGACGGTAAGCGCCTGCGTCGGGCAGCAGTCGGTGAGGACAGTGAGCGTCTTTTCACTTAATTTTTCACGATGGATGATCAACCCGTTCAGCGCACGTTCAACACACCCTGGCGCGGCCTGCTGACACAGGTCACAGCCGTCCAGACACAGACGGGCGTCAAACAGGACGTCCCGCGTGCGGGAGCGGCTTTCCGGGTTCTGGCACCAGCGACAGCCCAGCGAGCAGCCTTTCAGGAAAACCACGGTTCGAATACCGGGGCCGTCGTGGGTGGAGTAACGCTGTATGTTGAAGATCATTTTTTTGCCCTCTGATTACATATGAAGATTAAATTACTTTCGAATGAAAATTATCTTGATATGGGTCAATTCATGAGCAGGTTTTCTCGTGATAGGGTAAATGCAGGCTAATTTTGAGGGTGACATCATGGAACTTTATCTCGACACATCTGACGTTGCGGCAGTCAAAAAGCTGGCGCGTATCTTCCCGCTGGCGGGCGTGACCACTAACCCAAGCATTGTGGCGGCGGGTAAAACCCCCCTGGAAGAGTTGCTGCCCGCGCTGCACGACGCGCTGGGCGGCAAGGGCCGGCTGTTCGCCCAGGTGATGGCGAAGACCGCCGAGGGGATGGTGGAAGACGCACGTAAGCTGCGCGCGATAATCGATGACCTGGTGGTGAAAGTGCCCGTGACCGCTGAAGGGCTGGCGGCGATCAAGATGCTGAAAGCAGAAGGGATCCCGACGCTGGGTACCGCGGTATACGGCGCAGCGCAGGGGATGCTCTCCGCGCTGGCGGGTGCTGAGTATGTGGCCCCTTACGTGAACCGCGTGGACGCGCAGGGCGGGGACGGGATCCAGACGGTGATTGAACTGCAACAATTGCTGACGCTGCACGCACCGCAGTCAAAAGTGCTCGCCGCGAGCTTTAAAACGCCGCGCCAGGCGCTGGACTGCCTGCTGGCAGGGTGCGAGTCCATCACGCTGCCGCTGGACGTGGCGCAGCAGTTTATTACCTCTCCGGCAGTAGATGCGGCAATTGTGAAGTTTGAGCAGGACTGGCAGGGGGCGTTTGGGCGGACGTCTATTTGATGCTGTTGCCGGGTGGCGCTAGCGCTTACCCGGCCTACGATTTTCTCCCTCTCCCTGTGGGAGAGGGCCGGGGTGAGGGCATCAGGCCGCAGCAGGGTTTAACCTCCGCACACCTCACACCCCGGATTACGCATCAGCTTCATCTCGCGGAACTGACAGGTCATCGCGTCATACATCACGATTTTGCCCGCTGCAGGCGTGCCGTAATGCGCCAGCACCTTGATCGCCTCCATGGCCTGCAAGGAACCGATAACCCCAACCAGCGGCGCCATCACGCCCGCCTCGACGCAGGTCAGCGCATTCTCGCCAAACAGACGGCTCAGGCAGCGGTAGCAGGGCTCTCCCTCAGCGTAGGTGAAAACGCTGATTTGACCCTCCATGCGGATGGCCGCGCCGGAAATTAGCGGCGTTTTATGGGCAAAGCAGCCCGCATTGAGCTGGTTGCGAATGGCGACGTTATCGGTGCAGTCCAGCACCAGGTCATGCCGTGCAATCTGCGCAAACAGCGCGTCGTCATCCAGCATCGCGTCAATCAGGGTGAACTGAACGTTGGGGTTAATTCGCGCCAGCGCCGTGCGCGCAGATTCCACTTTCGGCTGACCAACCGTCGCGTCGCTGTGTAGCGTCTGGCGTTGCAGGTTCGACACCGACACGGTATCGAAATCCAGCAGCGTCATGCGGCCGACGCCCGCCGCAGCCAGGTATTGCGCCGCCGCGCAGCCCAGCCCGCCAAGGCCGACAACCAGCACGCTGGCCGCCTTGAGCGCTTCCTGACCCTCGAAATCAAACCCGCGCAGCACGATCTGGCGGTTGTAGCGCATCATCTCCGGGTCGCTCAGTTCCACCGTCATGTCAGCCTCCGAACAGGTGGTTAAAGCGTTCCACTTCAACCCATTCGCCCGCCTCAACGTGGCCGCGATCGCGCTCCAGCACGATAAAGCAGTTACCCTGGCTGAAGGAGCTAAAGATGTGCGAACCCTGATGCCCGGTGGTGCTCACCTCCAGCTCGCCATCGGCGTTGCGCGCCAGAATGCCGCGCTGGAAATCGAGACGGCCCGGAGATTTTTTGAGGCGCGTTGCCGCCCGCACGCGCACACGTTCCGGCAGCGGGTCGGCATTGTTGCCTGAAAGCTTCGCCAGCAGCGGGATCACCAGCTGGTAGAAGGTCAGCGCGGCAGAGACCGGGTTACCCGGCAGGCCACAGAACCAGCTGTGCGGAAGTTTGCCAAACGCGAACGGTTTGCCCGGTTTAATCGCCAGCTTCCAGAAGGCGATTTCACCCAGCTCTTCAAGCAGGGTTTTGGTGTAATCCGCTTCGCCAACCGATACGCCGCCGGAGCTGATCACCACGTCGGCAGAGGCGTCCGCGTCGATAAACGCCGTGCGCAGTTTCTCCGGATCGTCAGGAATGATGCCGAGGTTAATCACCTCGCAGCCCAGTTGCTCAAGCATCAGGTGCACCGCCAGACGGTTGGTGTCGTAAATCTGCCCCTCGTTCAGCGGCTGACCCGGAAGCTGTAGCTCGTCTCCCGTGGAGAACACCGCCACGCGTACCTTGCGGACAACGTCAATCTCCGCGATGCCAAGCGATGCCAGCACCGGCAGTTCGGCGACCGTCAGTTTTTGCCCGGCGGCAAAGACCGTTGCGCCGAGGGTAATGTCTTCCCCGATGTGGCGGATATTCTGTCCCGCTTTGACGCTGGCGGTAAAACGCACGCCGTCGTCCGTTAGTTCGGTCTCTTCCTGCATCACCACGGCTTCACAGCCCTTTGGCACCGGTGCCCCGGTCATAATGCGCACGCAGGTGCCCGCTGGCCACTCACCGTTAAACGGCTGCCCGGCAAACGCTTTACCTGCCACCGGCAGCGGCTGACCCGTTTGCAGATCCGCCAGACGTACGGCATAGCCGTCCATCGCCGCGTTATCGAACCCCGGCACGTTCAGCGGCGAGACGATATCGCGCGCGGCAATACGGCCAAAACAGCGCACAAGCGGCAGCGTCTCAACGTCGTGCAGGGGAGTAATACGATCAAGCATCTGCGAGAGTGCCGTCTCAAGCGGCATCAGTCCGGCGGTAAAATCCATGGTGGGCTCCTGCGGAGTAACAACGAAAGCGCTCATTATGGCAGAAAAGTGCGGCTAACTGTATGACCCGATGGGTGTACGCTTTACATCACAGTTGCGTCTTTCTATATTCAAAAATCATCTGAAGATTCGTCGACGATAATGATATTTATAGAAAAAGCAGCCAGCCAGGCTGATGGGTGATGCGAAATGAGTAAAGCGGTTATCGCAATTCATGGCGGTGCCGGGGCAATCACCCGTGCACAGCTCAGTCCCGAGCAGGAGAAGCGTTATATTGATGCGCTGAACGCCATTGTGGAAACAGGCCAGCGCATGCTGGAAGCGGGCGAAAGCGCGCTGGACGTGGTGACCGAAGCGGTGCGCCTGCTGGAGGAGTGTCCGCTGTTTAATGCCGGTATTGGCTCGGTCTTTACGCGCGATGAAACGCATGAACTGGATGCCTGCGTGATGGACGGCATCACCCTGAAAGCGGGGGCGGTGGCGGGCGTCAGCCGACTGCGCAATCCCGTGCTGGCCGCGCGTCTGGTGATGGATCAAAGCCCGCATGTGCTGCTGACCGGGGCGGGGGCGGAGAAATTTGCCGTCGAGCACGGGATGGATACGGTCTCGCCCGATCTTTTTTCCACCGAGGAGCGTTACCGGCAGTTGCTGGAGGCCCGTACAGCGGGGATGACGCAACTGGACCATGCCGCGCCGCTCGATGAACGCAGCAAAATGGGCACGGTAGGCGCGGTGGCGCTGGATAAAGCCGGTAACCTCGCCGCCGCGACCTCGACAGGCGGTATGACCAACAAACTTCCCGGTCGCGTCGGCGACAGCCCGCTGCCGGGGGCCGGGTGTTACGCCAATAACGCCACCGCGGCGGTGTCATGCACCGGCACCGGCGAAGTGTTTATCCGCGCGCTGGCGGCCTACGACATTACCGCGCTAATGGATTACGGCGGATTAAGCCTGAGTGAGGCCTGCGAGCGGGTAGTGATGGAGAAACTGCCGGCGCTGGGCGGGATTGGCGGCTTAATTGCGGTGGATCGGGAGGGCAACGTGGCTCTGCCGTTCAACAGTGAAGGGATGTACCGGGCGTGGGGGTATGCCGGCGATGCGCCCAGCACAGGCATTTATCGTGAATAAGGGGGCATTGCGTGCCGCACCGTGAAGAGCTGGACAACTGCGAAGTGCTGGCTGTCCACCAACTGAATATTGCGTTTCAGGAAGAGCGGCAGTTCATCCCCGCAGTACAGAATTTATCGTTTTCGCTCAGGCGCGGCGAGACGCTGGCGATTGTTGGCGAATCAGGTTCCGGTAAATCCGTTACCGCGCTGGCGCTGATGCGTCTGCTTGAGCAGACGGGCGGGCAGGTCACCAGCGAGCGGATGCTGTTGCGCCGTCGCAACCGTCAGGTTATCGATCTCAACGAGCTGAGTGCGTCCCAGATGCAGGGGGTGCGCGGGGCAGATATTGCGATGATTTTTCAGGAGCCGATGACCTCCCTGAACCCGGTTTTTCCGGTGGGCGAGCAGATTGCCGAATCTATCCGCCTGCATCAGGGACTGAGCGGTGATGAGGCGCTCAACGAAGCAAAACGGATGCTGGAGCTGGTGCGTATCCCTGAGGCGCACGCGATTTTGTCCCGCTATCCGCATCAGCTTTCCGGCGGCATGCGCCAGCGGGTGATGATTGCGATGGCGCTGTCGTGCCGTCCGGCGGTGCTCATTGCGGACGAACCCACCACGGCGCTGGATGTCACCATTCAGGCCCAGATCCTGCAACTGATTAAGGTGTTGCAGCAGGAGATGGAGATGGGGGTGATTTTCATCACCCACGATATGGGGGTGGTGGCGGATATTGCCGATCGGGTGCTGGTTATGCATCAGAGCAATGCCGTGGAAACCGGCACGGTAGAGCAGGTCTTTCATGCGCCGGTGCATCCTTATACCAAAGCGCTGCTGGCGGCGGTCCCGCGTCTGGGGGCCATGAATGGCAGTGATTTTCCGCGCCGTTTTCCGCTGATCTCACAGACCGAACAGGGCCAGCAGGAAGACGAAACCGAGCAGGATACGGTGGTTCCCGGCAGGCCAATTCTCGAAGTGCGTGACCTGGTGACCCGTTTCCCGCTGCGTAGCGGGATCCTCAATCGCGTGAAGCGCGAAGTGCATGCGGTTGAAAACGTCAGTTTTGATCTCTGGCCGGGCGAAACGCTGGCGCTGGTGGGGGAGTCCGGCTGCGGTAAATCCACCACCGGGCGGGCGCTGCTCAGGCTGGTGGCGTCGCAGGAGGGGAGCATCACCTTCAACGGTGAGCGCATCGACACGCTCCCTAACAGTAAATTGCAGGCGGTGCGCCGGGATATTCAGTTTATATTCCAGGATCCTTATGCGTCGCTCGATCCGCGCCATACGGTGGGGTACTCGATTATGGAGCCACTGCGGGTGCATAACCTGCTCGACGGTGAAGCCGCGCAGCGCCGCGTCGCATGGCTGCTGGAGCGCGTGGGCCTGAAGCCGGAGCATGCCTGGCGTTATCCGCACGAATTTTCTGGCGGTCAGCGTCAGCGTATCTGCATTGCGAGGGCATTGGCCCTCAATCCGAAAGTGGTGATTGCGGATGAGTCCGTGTCAGCGCTGGATGTCTCTATCCGCGCGCAAATCATCAATCTCCTGCTCGATTTACAGCGGGATTTGGGCATTGCGTTTCTGTTTATCTCCCACGATATGGCGGTGGTTGAGCGGATCAGCCATCGCGTGGCGGTGATGTACATGGGGCAAATTGTTGAAATCGGCCCCCGTCGGGCGGTGTTTGAAAACCCGCAGCACCCGTACACCCGCAAGCTGATGGCTGCCGTACCGGTTGCCGATCCTGAGCATCGTCACGCCCAGCGCGTGCTGTTGCAGGACGAAATGCCGAGCAATATTCGTAAACGGGGCGAAACTCTGGAGCGCGTGGCGCTGCGTGAAGTCGGTCCAGGTCATTTTGTCGCACCCCCGCGTCAGGGCAATGCATTCTCGCGGTTATAACTTACAACAGGCAGGAGAACACAATGGTTCCTTTTGTTGCTCGTCAATGGCTGCTTGCCGCGAGCGTGACGGCTGCGCTGGCCGCCGCCCCCGCGATCGCGGCGAAAGACGTGGTGGTGGCTGTGGGGTCTAATTTCACGACGCTGGATCCGTATGATGCTAACGACACCCTTTCTCAGGCGGTGGCAAAATCCTTCTACCAGGGGCTGTTCGGCCTGGACCGCGAGATGAAGCTGAAAAACGTGCTGGCGGAAGGTTATACCGTGTCGGACGACGGGCTGGTCTATACCGTTAAGCTCCGTACCGGCGTGAAGTTCCAGGACGGCACCGACTTCAACGCCGAGGCGGTTAAGGTCAACCTGGACCGAGCCAGCAATCCGGAAAACGGTCTTAAGCGCTACAACCTGTATAAAAATATCGCCCAAACCGAGGCGGTTGATCCGGCGACGGTGAAGATCACCCTCAAAGAGCCGTTCTCGGCGTTTATCAATATCCTGGCGCATCCCGCGACGGTGATGATTTCCCCTGCGGCGTTAAAGAAATACGGCAAAGAGATTGGCTTCCACCCGGTGGGGACCGGACCGTACGAACTGCTTACCTGGAACCAGACCGATTATGTGAAGGTGAAGAAATTCGCCGGATACTGGCAGCCGGGGCTGCCGAAGCTGGATACCCTCACCTGGCGGCCGGTCGTGGACAACAATACCCGCGCCGCGATGCTGCAAACCGGCGAAGCGCAGTTTGCCTTCCCGATCCCCTACGAACAGGCAGCGCTGCTGGCGAAAAACAGCAAGCTGGAGCTGGTGGCCAGCCCGTCGATTATGCAGCGCTACATCAGCATGAACGTCACGCAAAAACCGTTTGATAACCCGAAGGTGCGCGAAGCCATCAACTACGCCATTAACCGCCAGGCACTGGTGAAGGTGGCCTTTGCAGGCTACGCCACCCCGGCGACGGGCGTGATGCCGCCAACCATTGAGTACGCGCAGAGCTATCAGCCGTGGCCGTACGATCCGGCGAAAGCGCGGGAACTGCTGAAAGAGGCGGGCTATCCGAACGGCTTTAGCACCACGCTGTGGTCGTCGCATAACCACAGTACCGCGCAGAAGGTGCTGCAATTTACCCAGCAGCAGCTGGCACAGGTGGGCATTAAAGCCAGGGTCACGGCGATGGATGCCGGACAGCGCGCGGCGGAAGTGGAAGGCAAAGGACAGAAAGAGAGCGGTGTGCGGATGTTCTACACCGGCTGGACGGCTTCAACCGGTGAAGCGGACTGGTCCCTGTCGCCGCTGTTTGCTTCCCAGAACTGGCCGCCAACGCTGTTCAATACCGCGTTCTACAGTAATCCGCAGGTGGATAAGGATCTGGCCGATGCCCTGAAAACCACCAAACCGGAAGAGAAAGCGCGCCTGTACAAAGAGGCGCAGGACATTATCTGGAAAGAGTCGCCGTGGGTGCCGCTGGTGGTGGAAAAACTGGTCTCAGCCCACAATAAAGCGCTGACCGGTTTTTACATCATGCCGGATACGGGCTTTAGCTTTGATGACGCGGATTTGAAATAATACTCATGCTGAATTATGTGTGTAAACGCCTGCTGGGGCTTATCCCGACGCTGCTGATTGTGGCCGTGCTGGTGTTTTTGTTTGTCCACATGCTGCCCGGCGATCCGGCGCGTTTGATTGCCGGACCGGAAGCGGATGCCACGGTTATCGAACTGGTACGTAAACAGCTCGGTCTTGATCAGCCGCTGTATCGGCAATTTCTGCGCTACATTGGCAATGTCCTTCAGGGCGATTTCGGCATCTCGATGGTGTCGCGTCGTCCGGTGTCGGAGGAGATTGCCAGCCGCTTTATGCCTACCTTCTGGTTAACGATTGCCAGTATGAGCTGGGCGGTTGTGTTTGGCCTGGGCGCGGGGATTGTCGCCGCCGTCTGGCGCAACCGCTGGCCGGATAAGCTCGGTATGGCGCTGGCGGTCACCGGTATCTCTTTCCCGGCGTTTGCGCTGGGTATGCTGCTGATGCAGATTTTCTCCGTCGAGCTGGGCTGGTTGCCCACCGTCGGGGCCGACACCTGGAAGCACTACATTCTGCCCTCTATGACGCTTGGCGCAGCCGTTGCGGCAGTGATGGCCCGCTTCACCCGCGCCTCCTTTGTCGACGTGCTGAGCGAAGATTACATTCGCACCGCGCGGGCAAAAGGGGTGAGTGAGAAATGGGTCATTCTGAAGCATGGTTTTCGTAATGCGATGATCCCGGTGGTCACGATGATGGGGCTACAGTTCGGCTTCCTGCTGGGCGGCTCTATCGTGGTTGAGAAGGTCTTTAACTGGCCGGGGCTGGGGCGCCTGCTGGTCGACTCGGTCGATATGCGTGACTATCCGGTTATTCAGGCTGAAGTTCTGCTTTTCTCGCTGGAGTTTATTCTTATCAACTTAGTGGTGGATGTGCTGTACGCCGCCATTAACCCGGCCATCAGGTATAAGTAAGATGCGATTACTGAACTGGCGTCGCCAGGCCATTTTAAACGCTATGCCGGGGATCAGGCCGGACCATATTCGCACCCCGTGGGTTGAGTTCTGGCGTCGATTCCGTCGTCAGCCCGTCGCTATGGTCGCCGGGTTGTTTGTGTTACTGCTGATCCTGGTGGCGATTATCGCCCCCTGGATAGCCCCGTTTGATGCGGAAAATTACTTCGATTACGACCGGCTGAACGATGGACCGTCGATGATGCACTGGTTTGGCGTGGACTCGCTCGGGCGCGATATTTTCAGCCGCGTGCTGGTAGGGGCGCAGATCTCGCTGGCGGCCGGGGTCTTTGCGGTGCTGATGGGCGCAGCAATTGGCACCGTGCTGGGGCTGGTGGCCGGGTATTACGAAGGCTGGTGGGACCGCATCATCATGCGTATCTGCGACGTGCTGTTTGCCTTTCCCGGTATTCTGCTGGCGATTGCCGTGGTGGCGGTGATGGGCAGCGGCATGGCGAACGTCATCATCGCCGTGGCGGTATTCACGATTCCCGCTTTCGCGCGCCTGGTACGTGGCAACACGCTGGTGCTGAAGCAGCAGACCTTTATCGAGTCGGCCCGCAGCATGGGAGCCAGCGATGCCACAATCCTGTTCAGCCATATTCTGCCGGGAACGGTCTCGTCTATCGTGGTCTATTTCACCATGCGCATAGGCGTGTCGATTATCTCGGCGGCCAGCCTGTCGTTTCTGGGGTTAGGCGCACAGCCGCCGACGCCGGAGTGGGGCGCGATGCTGAACGAGGCGCGGGCGGATATGGTGATCGCCCCGCACGTGGCGATCTTCCCGAGCCTGGCCATTTTCCTGACCGTGCTGGCGTTTAACCTGCTGGGCGATGGGTTGCGCGACGCGCTGGATCCGCGGATTAAGGGGTAGGTTTTTGCAGGAACTTACCCCTCACCCTAACCCTCTCCCCTGAGGGGAGAGGGGACTGCTCGGTGCGGTCTGTTCCCTCTCGCCCCTTTGGGGAGAGGGACGGGGAGAGGGGTTAAAGATTAAACCCGGCTGCCCCACAAATCATACTCGTCGGCGTTTTCAACCTTCACGCGAATAATATCGCCCGGCTTGACGTTGGTTTCCCCGTTCAGGTACACCGCGCCGTCGATTTCAGGCGCATCCGCCATGCTGCGGCCAATCGCGCCTTCTTCGTCCACTTCGTCGATAATGACCAGAATTTCGCGGCCCACTTTCTCCTGCAAGCGTTCAGCAGAGATCTGCTGTTGCAGCTGCATAAAGCGGTTCCAGCGTTCCTCTTTGACCTCTTCCGGTACCTGGTCCGCCAGCTCGTTGGCCGTTGCGCCTTCAACCGGGCTGTACTTGAAGCAGCCCACGCGATCCAGACGCGCTTCTTTCAGGAAGTCGAGCAGCATCTGGAAATCTTCTTCGGTTTCACCCGGGAAGCCAACGATGAAGGTGGAGCGCAGGGTCAGGTCAGGGCAGATCTCGCGCCACTGCTTGATGCGCGCCAGCTGGCGGTCAACGGATCCAGGACGCTTCATCAGCTTCAGAATGCGCGGGCTGGCGTGCTGTAACGGGATATCCAGATACGGCAGGATTTTGCCTTCCGCCATCAGCGGAATCACGTCGTCAACGTGTGGGTAAGGGTAGACGTAGTGCAGACGCGTCCAGATCCCGAGCTTAGCAAGCTGCTCGCACAGGCCGACCATGCTGGTTTTTACCGGCTCGCCGTTGTGGAAACCGGAGCGGTGTTTGACGTCCACGCCGTAGGCGGAGGTGTCCTGGGAGATGACCAGTAACTCCTTCACGCCCGCGTCGGCCAGGCGTTTGGCTTCTGCCAGCACCTCGCCAATCGGACGGCTCACCAAATCGCCACGCATCGACGGGATGATGCAGAAGGTGCAGCGATGGTTGCAGCCTTCGGAAATTTTCAGGTAAGCATAGTGGCGCGGCGTCAGCTTCACGCCCTGTTCCGGCACCAGGCTCAGGAACGGGTTGTGCTTTGGCTTTGGTACGTAGTGATGAACATGTTCCAGCACCTGCTCGTAGCTGTGCGGGCCGGTGATCTCCAGTACCTTCGGATGCACTTCGCGGATCTGATCCACTTTCGCGCCCAGGCAGCCGGTGACAATCACTTTGCCATTTTCCGTCAGGGCTTCACCAATGGCTTCCAGTGACTCCTGGACCGCGCTGTCGATGAACCCACAGGTGTTGACGATCACCATGTCGGCGTTGTCGTAGCTTGGCACCACGTCATAGCCTTCAGTGCGAAGTTCAGTCAGGATGCGTTCGGAATCCACCAGGTTCTTCGGGCAGCCCAGGGAGACAAAGCCGATTTTCGGCGGGTGCGTAACATTGCTCATAGGTTAAAAATTCATCAATTATGGAGTTATCAGGGCGGGATTTTACAGCGTATCGCGGGGGATTTATACACTCTTGATGGCGCAGTTGAGGCGGGCAATCGTTGTAACATTGTAAAGAATGTTAATCAGTTATCGTTTATTGATCTCAGGCATCACATTGTACAAAAAATGACCTTATTATTAATAGGGTAACATGGCTGACAGAGGAGGAAATAGCATGTCCGTTGACAGACTGAAACGCGATCTGCTTAACAAGCTGATCAACGCCCGAATCGACCTGGCTGCATATCTGCAACTCCGCAAGGCGAAAGGGTATATGTCAGTCAGCGAAAGCGAAAATCTGCGTGATAATTTCTTTGAACTTTGCAATTTCATGCGTGATAAAGCACCCATCCTGAAAGCGCACTGCGCTGAAAACGAATTAGTGGCGCTGCGCCGCGCCGCCGAGGTGCTTTCCATCGCCGGGGTCTGTTTGATGAACGGACGTCACGACTGCCCGAATTTTATTGCCGTTAACGCGGAGAAGCTTGAAAACTGCCTGACCACGCTCGCGCTTTGCATCATGTGTCTGAACAAGCCGGAAACGCTTGCCCGACACTGAACCCGGGGGAGGCAACTCCCCCTTTTGATTAAGCTTTTGTAAAAGTGTTAACGCACCCGGGAACAGTGGCTAATCTTTAAGCCATATGCCGATAAAGGAGTGCGTTATGCCTCGATCCTCGCTGCTTTTCCTCCCTGTACTGTTATTCCCGCTTTCGCTGCTTGCGGCGCCCGAGACGGTTAAGGTCGACGTGCTACAGACAAAACTGGATCACCCCTGGTCGCTGGCGTTTCTGCCTGATAATAAGGGGCTGCTGATCACGCTAAAAGACGGGCAGCTTAAGCACTGGCAGGCAGGGAAAGGGCTCTCCGATCCGATTGTCGGCGTGCCGAAGGTCTGGGCGAGCGGCCAGGGCGGATTGCTGGACGTGGTGCTGGCCCCGGATTTTGAACAATCACGGCGGATCTGGCTCAGCTTCGCCGAGGCGGGTGATGATGGAAAAGCGGGCACCGCGGTGGGCTACGGGCGGTTGAGCGATGACCTCTCGCGCATTGAGGGCTTCCAGGTGGTGTTCCGACAGATGCCGAAGCTCTCTACTGGCAACCACTTTGGCGGACGGCTGGTGTTCGACGGCAAAGGCTATCTCTTTATTGGCTTAGGTGAAAACAACCAGCGCCCGACGGCGCAGGATCTGGATAAGCTTCAGGGTAAGGTGGTGCGCCTGACGGAGGACGGGAAAGTGCCGCCGGATAACCCGTTTGTGAACACCGCCGGTGCACGGCCTGAAATCTGGTCTTACGGCATTCGCAACCCGCAGGGGATGGCGATGAACCCGTGGAGCGACGCGCTGTGGCTTAATGAACACGGCCCTCGCGGCGGGGATGAGATCAACATTCCTGAAAAAGGCAAAAACTACGGCTGGCCGATGGCGACGCACGGGATCAACTACAGCGGCCTGAAAATCCCGGAAGCGAAAGGCGAGCACGTTGAGGGCACTGAAAAACCGCTGTTTGTCTGGAAAGTGTCGCCCGCCGTCAGCGGCATGGCGTTCTACAACAGCGACGTCTTCCCGCAGTGGAAAAACAAGCTGTTTATCGGCGCGCTGAAGGAGAAAGACGTCATCGTGCTGAGCGTGAAGGGCAATACCGTGACGGAGGACGGGCGCATTCTTGGGGATAAAGATCAGCGAATTCGCGATGTGCGCGTCGGGCCGGATGGTTACCTGTACGTGCTGACCGACGAGACGGACGGGCAGCTTTGGAAAGTCAGCCCGTCCGGGTCGTAATCAGGTCACCGGGATCATCACCACGTTGCGATACGCCGGGCGCTCGCTGAGCTGCTGGATCCAGCGCTCAAGGTGAGGGCGCGGGGTCCAGCTGAGACCCATGTTAGTGAGGTTCCAGACGAAAGGGGCGACGGCGATATCGCCCACGCCGAACGTGTCGCCGGAGAACCAGGTCTGCTTCGCCAGTTCGTCGTTCATCATCGCAAACAGCGACTCGCACGCGTCCTGGGCGGCATGAATGGCGGGATAATCACGATCGGCTTCCGGCGTACGGATAAGCCCCATCAGGATCACGCGGTGCGTTGGGGAAAGCGTCTGGTTTGCCCAGTCCATCCATTTTTCGCCCTGCGCGCGCTGGGCTGGATTTTCTACCCACAGCCGACCCTGGCCGTACTGCGCGGCGAGGTATCGCACGATGGTGTTAGACTCCCACAGCGTGGCGTCTGTCTCGTCATCGCGCAGTAGCGGCACCAGTCCGTTTGGGTTCATCGCCAGGTAGTCCGCGTCTTTATTCACGCCAAACTCCAGGCCCGCCATAACCTGCTTAAACGGTAAATCCAGCTCTTCCAGCGTCCAGAGCACTTTTTTCACGTTGGTCGAATTGTTCCTGCCCCACAGCGTAATCATATTTACTCCCGATGAGATGTGAATCCGAGTCAGCTTTTCGCCATGGTGAGATAAACCTAACAATTACGCAACAGATGCTAAAAAAAACACCGCAATCAAAGCGTATCTGAATGTTATTGCATAAACTTTAAAAACTTTACCTGGAACAGGTTTCTTTGAAGGCTGTAGTGCGCTATTACTCATCGCTTCTTGCGACACGGTGATTGTGACGTGATTTTTAGAATGGACACTCGGGTGGCATTTATGACGCAAAAAACTTCCTCTCTGCGCAGCCTGGCGGCAGGCTCGGCGCTGCTTTTCCTTTTTGCCCCAACGCTCCATGCGGCGGAACAGACAGCGCCCGAAGCGCCGCCTGTTGATGCGCGCGCCTGGATCCTGATGGATTACGCCAGCGGGAAAGTGCTGGCGGAAGGTAACGCCGACGAAAAACTCGACCCGGCGAGCCTGACGAAAATTATGACCAGCTATGTGGTCGGCCAGGCGTTGAAAGCGGGCAAGATCAAGCTGAATGACATGGTCACCGTCGGGAAAGATGCCTGGGCGACCGGTAACCCGGCGCTGCGCGGCTCGTCCGTGATGTTCCTGAAGCCTGGCGACCAGGTCTCCGTGTCCGATCTGAATAAAGGGGTTATTATTCAGTCGGGAAATGATGCCTGTATTGCGCTGGCCGATTACGTTGCGGGCAGTCAGGACTCATTTATTGGGCTGATGAATGGCTACGCGAAAAAACTGGGTCTGACCAATACCACTTTTAAAACTGTTCACGGCCTGGATGCGCCGGGTCAGTTCAGTACCGCGCGCGATATGGCGCTGCTGGGCAAAGCGCTGATCCATGACGTGCCGGATGAGTACGCTATCCATAAAGAGAAAGAGTTTACCTTCAACAATATCCGCCAGCCTAACCGTAACCGTCTGCTGTGGAGCAGTAACGTTAACGTGGACGGCATGAAAACCGGTACAACTGCCGGGGCCGGATACAACCTGGTGGCTTCTGCGACGCAGGGCGATATGCGCCTGATCTCAGTGGTGCTGGGAACGAAAACCGACCGTATTCGTTTTAACGAATCCGAAAAACTGCTGACCTGGGGTTTCCGCTTCTTTGAAACCGTCACGCCGATTAAGCCGGACGCTACCTTCGTGAGTCAGCGCGTCTGGTTTGGTGATAAAAGTGAAGTGAACCTGGGAGCGGGTGAAGCGGGTTCCGTCACCATTCCACGCGGTCAGCTGAAAAACCTGAAAGCCAGCTATACCCTGACCGAGCCACAGCTCACCGCACCGCTGAAAAAAGGTCAGGTGGTCGGGACGATAGATTTCCAGCTTAACGGCAAATCTATTGAGCAGCGTCCGCTGGTGGTAATGGAAGCGGTGGAAGAGGGCGGCTTCTTCAGCCGGATGTGGGACTTTGTGTTAATGAAATTCCACGGCTGGTTTGGCAGCTGGTTCAGCTAAGTTTTTGCCGGGTGGCGGCTTCGCCTTACCCGGCCTACAACGGCTCGAACGTAGGCCGGGTAAGCGCAGCGCCACCCGGCATAACCTCAATACATCAACTTCACCTGCTGCGCTTTCGCGTATGCCACCAGCTCGTCATCCGGGCGGCAATCACTGACGATGGCGTCAAAGCGCGACAGTTCTCCCATCCTTGCCGGACGGACCTTGCCAAATTTACTGTGATCAACCACCAGCACATGCTGCTGCGCGGCGTTGAGCGCCCACTGTTTCACCGGTAACTCTTCAAGATTAAAACAGGTTGCCCCCTGTTTCACATTCACGCCCGCCGCAGAGTAAAAGGCGATATCAGGGCATACATTGCTCAGCGTGTCCTGAATATTCAGCGGCTTGAAGATGGCGTTGCTGGCATGAAACTCGCCGCCACACAAAATCACCCGGCATGCTGGTTTCTCCTGCAAAGCCAGGAAGGTATTTAGCGAATAACAGACGGCGGTAAAGGGAACGGTGCTGTCGATGGCCTCGATGATCCACGGGGTTGTCGTACCGCAGTCAAAAAACAGCGTTTGATGCGGCTGCACCAGCGAGGCGGCGAGCCGCGCGGCTTTGCGCTTCTCTTCCACCAGGCGTGTTTTTTGATCGCTTAACAGATAATGGCTGGCGCTACGCGGCTCCAAAACAATATACCCGCCAAGCAGCACAACGGGGGCGCTGTCGCTGTTCAGATCGCGACGAATGGTCATTTCAGACACGCCAAGCAGGGAAGCGGCTTCCTTAAGATGCAGCTTATCGCTGCGCTTCAGCGCCTGAAGCAGCTGAGCAATGCGGTCATCGCGACGTGTTTCCATAGATCCTCGGGCTAAAAAAGTGAGCCCCCGCAGGGCGGGGGCTCAAGTGTAACCTGACGGACCGGGGTTAGTCACGTATCCAGCCTTTGCGGATCGGAAGGGCAAACAGAACGCGATAGGCCTGTGATAACGCACGATAAAGCGCCGGGCCAAAGAGGCTCCACAGGATGGCTGCGCTGACGCAGCCCATCAGCCCCACCAGGAAACCGCCTACCATATCCAGCGGCCAGTGCACCCCCAGGTAGACGCGGGACCAGGCGATGGCGACTGCCACGCCCATCAGCACTACGCCGGACCACAGGCGATGCCAGAACAGGAAGGCCAGCGCAAAGGTGAAGATCACCGTGCCGTGATCGCTCGGGAACGAGTCATCCGGCGCATGGTGCAGGAAGTTGTAGCCGACGCGATCGACAAACGGACGATCGTGCGGGAAGGCGTGACCCAGCGCGTAGCTTGCCAGCACGCTCACGCCAATTGCCATCGCCATTTTGATCACCAGATGGCGCTGGGCGGTGACCTGTGTACGAGGTCCCCATAACCAGAGGATCACCGCCAGCGCCGGTACAATGCTAATCAGATCTTTCGCAATGAAGGTGGCGAGATCGATCATCCATTCCGGTGACGACGGCGTGGCGTTGAGCAGGTAAAACAGTTCGTAGTTCAGATTTTCTAACATAATCTCGTTACTCTTTAGCAAACCGGGCGGAAACCAGCCCGTAAACCAGCACCTGGGAAAACCAGACCCACCACCCGGCCCACAGGTTGTGAGAGAAAAAATGCGCGCCGCGCATGACCTGCCCGAAGCCCATCACCAGCCCCATAACAACGCCTGACGCGACAAAGGACCATGCCAGGCGCGGACGTTCACGCCAGAAGGCAAAAAACAGCCCCATCACCATAAACCCGCTGGAGGCGTGGCCGCCGGGAAAGCAGCGTCCCGGTCCGCTGTCTGCCGGAACGGCGCTGAACAGGGGATACGAAACGGACCTGCCGCCATATTCCACCAGATCCCACGGACAGCTGTGGTGGCTTATGCTTTTCAGCACCCCTACTACCAGCGCACCCAGCCCCATCAGAAGCGCGGCCGTTACCAGTCGGGCATTGCGTTTGTAAGCGCCGTAAATCAGCGATGCGGCAGCGATAACAATGGTCACATATTTCGCCAGCCGATGGTTCAGCAGATCCAGCAACGGGTTTTGCTGTAGCGGAAAATGATGCGCCGCTGCGTCATACCAGGAACCGGTTATCCATCGGTCAAGCGATTCATCGCGCGAAAGCCAGGTAAAAAGCACCGCAAGGGCAATAAGCACGAAAAGTTGATAACCATAAAAGCGGGCAGGCAAACGGTAAAGACGTTTTGTCTTATTTGTCGGTAACTTAGATAATTCTGAAGGGCTGACGGCGTGTGTCATAGTTTCGGTCAATAACGTGAAATAGCACTATCATAGGGAGGGCAACTTAAGGAAACCTTAAACAACAACGATAAGTGCGTTATTTCTGTTTTTTCACGTTAATTTGCTATCTCAGACAGCGGCAATTCATTACACTCATCGCGATTTTTTCATACTAAAGAGATTGCATGATAAACCGTTCTTCTTCCGGTAATCGTCTGGGTCGTCAGGCGTTACTTTTTCCTCTGTGTCTGGTGCTTTACGAATTCTCTACCTACATCGGCAACGACATGATCCAGCCCGGCATGCTGGCTGTGGTTGAGCAGTACAACGCAGGTATTGAGTGGGTACCGACATCCATGACCGCCTATCTGGCGGGCGGCATGTTTTTACAGTGGCTGTTAGGGCCGCTGTCGGATCGTATTGGCCGCCGTCCGGTGATGCTGACGGGCGTAGTGTGGTTTATCGTCACCTGTCTCGCCACGCTGCTGGCGCAGAGTATTGAGCAGTTCACGCTGCTGCGTTTCCTTCAGGGCGTGAGCCTGTGCTTTATTGGCGCCGTGGGCTATGCCGCTATTCAGGAGTCGTTTGAGGAGGCGGTGTGTATCAAAATTACCGCGCTGATGGCAAACGTGGCGCTGATTGCACCGCTTCTTGGGCCGCTGGTGGGAGCCGCATGGGTTCACGTCGCGCCGTGGGAGGGGATGTTCGTCCTCTTTGCCGCGCTTGCGGCTATCTCTTTCTTTGGCCTGCACCGTGCGATGCCGGAAACCGCCACCCGCCTGGGCGAAAAGCTCTCGCTTAAAGAGCTGGGGCGGGATTATAAGGCGGTGCTGAAAAATGGCCGTTTTGTCGCGGGCGCATTGGCGACGGGCTTTGTCAGCCTGCCGCTGCTGGCGTGGATTGCCCAGTCGCCGGTCATTATCATCAGCGGCGAACAGCTTAGCAGCTATGAGTATGGCCTGTTACAGGTGCCGATTTTTGGCGCGCTGATTATCGGTAACCTGGTGCTGGCGCGTCTGACGTCGCGCCGTACCGTGCGTTCGCTGATTATTTTGGGCGGCTGGCCCATAGCGGCAGGGCTGATTATCGCGGCGGTGGCGACCGTAGCCTCGTCTCATGCGTATCTGTGGATGACGGCGGGGCTGAGTGTTTACGCGTTTGGTATCGGCGTGGCGAATGCTGGCCTGGTGCGCCTGACGCTGTTCGCCAGTGAAATGAGTAAAGGCACGGTGTCTGCCGCGATGGGGATGCTGCAAATGCTGATTTTCACCGTCGGTATTGAGGTGAGCAAACATGCCTATGCTTTCGGCGGTAACGGGCTGTTCAGCCTGTTCAACCTCGCAAACGGTGTGCTGTGGGTAGGTCTGATGGTGGTGTTCCTGAAGGACAAACGCGTCGGAAATGCCCTGCAACCGTAATCCTTATTCCCTCTCCCCCCTGGGCGAGCTCGGGACAGTTCCCTCTCCCTGTGGGCTGAGGGATCCCCAGTAATTTGAAAGCAAAAGCGATAACGTTGCCTCAGAATAACTGAGGGCTTTCAGCGATGCCTCGGTCCGGCTGTAAATCGCTGAGGCGTTTCCTGTAGGCCGGGGCGAGGCGCAGGGATGCGCCGAGAGGGCGGGCTTTACAGGGATGTTACCTCCGCCCGTCCCCGATAAGCCGGAAGGAATAAGCCGAAGGGACCGCGAAGCGGCGATTTACCGCCGGGAGCCCGGGTCGCCAGGGTGGTGGCGACTGAGCCACCCTGGCACGTTCACCGGTCATGTCGTGGCAGAGTAGCAAGGAACATAAAGTGAACGGAATGACCACCAGAGCCGTATGTTCCCCCTCACCCTAGCCCTCTCCCTCAAGGGAGAGGGGGCCATCTGTGCAGGCATTATTTTGTGGGGAACCCTCAGCCCTGTGGGAGAGGGTTAGGGTGAAGGCACCAGAGCGCACGGAATCAATTAAACGGCGCCTTCCCCTCCAGCACCATATCAATCACGTCCAGCACCCCTTCGTCATTATTGTTCGGCGCTTCATAGCGGGCCACAGCTTTTATATGCGGTCTGGCGTTGGCCATCGCGAAGCCAAACCCAGCCTGGCGCAGCATCTCCACGTCGTTACCGCTGTCGCCAAAGGCCACCACTTCACTGTCCTCAATGCCCCAGCGCGCTTGCAGGATCCGCAGGCCGTTAGCTTTGTGCACGCCAGGGATTATCAGGTCGATACTGCCGTGACCCGTGGTCACCGGCACCATGATGTCGCCAAGCTTCTCATGCAGCAGCGCCTGAATGCGCGGTATTTCGTCGTCAGAGACGTTAAGCCCGAACTTGAAGAAAATATCGTTGAGGTTGTCAAAGCTGCTGACGCTTTCAAGGCGGTGATAGTATTTCGCCGCAATCTCTTTGAAGAGGTCGTTATACGTTTTCAGCGTGTAGGCGCTGTTTTTTCCGCAGGCAATTATCTCAATGCCGGGCACGTCGTTTAACAGGGTGGCGACGGTCAGAAAATGCTCTTTCGACAGTTCGCCGTTAAACACGTCTTCGCCCGCATCCACCACCCAGCCGCCGTTTTCGGCGACGAAGGCGATTTCATGGGCGATCTCGGGGAAAAATGAGATCAGCTGGTAGTACTGGTTTCCGCTGGCGACCACAAAACGGATGCCTTGCGCTTTCATGCGCGCGTACTGCGCCAGAAAACGCGCGCGATTATAGGTTTTCGCATCGCTCAGGAAGGAGCCATCCATGTCGACTGCAATCAGTTTAACGCTCATATCCCTTCTCCATTGTCGTTTGTTCTGCTTCCGGTTTTGCCACCGCACGCGCCACCAGGGCGGCAATAATCACTAACCCTAACACCACCAGCATGGCGCTGCGCAACCCGTAGTGCTCACCGAGGAATCCAAGCAACGGTGGCCCCACCAGGAAGGCAAGGTAGCCCGTGGTCGCCACAACGCTCACGCGCGTCGGCGCATCGGGACCGGTATCGCTGGCAGCGGAAATGGTCAGTGGGAAGCCAAGGGAGGCGCCCAGCCCCCACAGGATCACCGACACACCGGCAATCCAGTCCACATCCACAAAGATGATCATCGCGATGCCCAGCCCACCCAGCAGGGCGCTGGCACGGACGACCGCCACGCGGCTGTAACGGTCGATAAACCAGCCGCCGGTAAAGCGTCCGACGGTCATGCCGAGCGTAAATCCAGCGTAGATCAGCGAGCCGGAGGTGGGGCTAAATCCGTGCCCGTCCACCATCAGCAACGGTAGCCAGTCGTTGGCGGAGCCTTCAGCAAATGCCATCGCCAGCACCACCACGCCAATCAGCATTAGCTGGAAATCACGATAGAAGGGCAACCCTTTTGCCGCAGACTTCTGTTCGTCCGAGGCGTGTTGTCCTGTGCCTGCGGGAATAGCCCTGATGCCGGTGAGGATCGGGATAATACAGACCAGCGCCGCCAGCAAAATGTGCACATTGGCCGCAATGCCCAGCGCCGTCAGCGCCATCCCCACGCCCGCGCCCGCCAGCGTGCCGAGACTGTAAAAGCCATGCATCATGGGCAGCACCGTTTTGTTCATCGCCTGTTCGACGGCGGCCCCCTCAACGTTAATGGCCACTTCAGCCGCACCAAAGCTGCCGCCAAATACCATCAGCCCAAGGGCAAACATCAGCGGCGAGGCGAACCACAGCGCCACGCTCAAAGCGAACATTCCCACCACGGCGCAGCACATGGTGGTACGGATCACCGCGCGCGTGCCAAAGCGCTTCACCAGCCAGGCCGAGCAGAGGATGCCGCTCATCGAGCCAATCGACAGGCCAAACAGCACGATCCCCATCTCCGCCGTCGAGACGGATAGCGTATCGCGGATTGCCGGGGTGCGCGTTGCCCAGGAAGCCATCAGCAGCCCGGGGATGAAGAAGAACATAAACAGCGCCCACATGCGCAGATGCAGGGCTTTGCGAGGAGAAGTTAGCGTCATTGGGATCAGCACCAGAAGTACAACAATAGCGACAACACTAGCAACTTTGTGTACATTTGTACATAAACCGGATGAGGATTTTATGAGCAGACCACCAAACGACCCTAACCGCCGCGAGAAGATACTCCAGGCGACGCTGGACACCATTGCTGAGCACGGTATTCATGCCGTCACGCACCGCAAAATTGCCACCTGCGCAGGCGTACCGCTGGGGTCGATGACCTACTATTTCGCCGGGATGGAGTCGCTTCTGGAGGAGGCGTTCACGTGGTTTACGCAGCAGATGTCTCAGCAGTACCGGGATTTCTTCGCGGGGGTGACCGGGCGGGAGAGGGCGTGCGAGGCCATTACCACGCTGATCCACAGTTCAGCCGTGACCACGCCACACAATATGGCGCTGATGTATCAGCTGTACGCTTTTATGCACCGCAGCGCCGCGCTGAAAACGGTGATGCAGGACTGGATGAAGATGAGCCAGACTACGCTTGAGCAGTGGTTTGATCCGGCCACCGCCCGTGCGCTGGATGCGTTTATCGAGGGGATGACGCTGCATTTTGTAACCGACCGGTCGCCGTTAACCCGGGAGGAGATCCGGGCGATAGTGGGACGGATTGCAGGCGAGGATACCGTCTGATAGCGCTCGCCCCGGCCACGCCTGATGTCAGGAGATTTTTTTCCCGCTGGCGTCAACGACGACTTCGCCATCTTCCTTCGTAAATGCCCCTTTTTGCGCGTCCGGAAGGATGTCGAGAACGACTTCAGAAGGGCGGCACAGACGTGTACCCAGCGGCGTCACCACAATCGGACGGTTAATCAGAATGGGGTATAGCAGCATGAAATCAATAAGCTGGTCATCGGTGAAATTTCCCCCGGCAAGGCCCAGTTGCTCGTAAGGCTCGACGTTTTTGCGCAGCAGATCGCACACGGGAATCCCCATGTCTGCAATCAGCCTGGTCAGTTCATCACGCGACGGTGGGTTCTCAAGATAGAGAATAATTTCGGGTTCCGTACCGCTGTTGCGGATCATCTCCAGCGTATTGCGCGACGTGCCGCAGGCCGGGTTGTGGTAGATAGTGATGTTGCTCATATCCGTTACTCATTACAGTGTGAAGGAGAGACGTAGCGCCAGCGCGGCGAGCGTCACAAACAGAACCGGCAGCGTCATTATGATGCCCGTCCTGAAATAGTAGCCCCAGGTAATGGTCATGTTTTTCTGTGCCAGCACATGAAGCCATAGCAGGGTGGCCAGGCTACCGATGGGGGTGATTTTCGGCCCCAGATCGCAGCCAATCACGTTAGCGTAAATCATCGCCTCCTTAATCAAGCCTGTTGCCGCACTACCCTCAATGGAGAGCGCGCCGATCAATACCGTTGGCATATTGTTCATTATGGATGACAGAAAGGCGGTGATAAATCCGGTTCCCAGCGTAGTGGCCCAGAGTCCGTGTCCGGCTAAGCGATCAAGAACGCCTGAAAGAGACTCCGTCAGCCCGGCATTACGCAGGCCATACACCACCAGATACATCCCCAGCGAAAAGATAACGATCTGCCAGGGTGCGCCGCGCAGCACTTTCCCGGTGTTAATGGCGTGCCCGCGTTTCGCAACGGCAAATAAAATCAGCGCGCCAGTTGTTGCGATAGCGCTGACCGGGATACCCAGAGGTTCAAGCACAAAGAAACCGACGAGCAGTAGCAGCAGCACGATCCAGCCCGTTCTGAACGTCGGCAGGTCATGAATGGCCCGTGCGGGCTCGCGGAGTTTTGCCAGGTCATATTTCGGCGGTATTTCCTTGCGGAAGAACAGATGCAGCATCACCAGCGTCGCGGCAATTGCGGCGATATCAACCGGGATCATCACCGAGGCGTATTCGCTAAAGCCCAGCTTAAAGAAGTCCGCTGAGACGATGTTGACCAGGTTGGAGACAATCAGCGGCAGGCTGGCGGTATCGGCGATAAATCCCGCCGCCATCACGAACGCCAGCGTGGCCTGCTTGCTGAACCCCAGCGCCAGCAGCATGGCGATAACGATAGGCGTCAGGATCAATGCCGCGCCGTCATTGGCGAACAGCGCCGCCACGGCCGCACCCAGCAGCACGATCCAGGTAAACAGCAACCGCCCGCGACCGTTTCCCCAGCGAGCAACGTGCAGCGCCGCCCACTCGAAAAAACCGGACTCATCCAGCAGCAAACTGATAACGATTACCGCGATAAACGTGGCCGTCGCATTCCAGACGATGTTCCAGACCACCGGAATATCGTTAACGTGGATCACACCGCTCGCCAGCGCCAGCGCGGCGCCAATGGTGGCACTCCAGCCGATACTGAGCCCTTTGGGCTGCCAGATAACCAGTACCAGCGTAAACAGAAAAATAGCCCCTGCCAGAAACATCTTTTACTCCGTTATATCTGTTTTTGTGAATGTGTTGTGGTCAGCACGAGCCCGGGAGGCGGTTTTTCAGCTTCATACGTGTCTCTTCCCGCAGGCAGTTCCAGCTGGTGTCGATAACGGTTGCCGCCCATGCAGGCATGTTGGGAGAGAGACGGTAGTAGATCCACTTACCCTCGCGACGGTCGATGGCCAGCCCGGCCTCGCGCAGTAAGGCCATGTGGCGGGAGACTTTCGGCTGCGGCTCGTTGGTAGCGGAGCAGAGATCGCAGACGCACAGCTCGCCCGCTTCACGCAGAAGCATGACGATGGAGAGCCGCGTTTCATCGGAGAGGGTTTTGAAGAGCTGAACGGGGTGAAGCATCTGGCGATCCTGCGTGGTTTTTGTCATATACATTAAATCATATATGTTTGTGGCGAGTGAGGGAAGGGCAATAAGGGCAAATAAATGTCCTCAGTGAAGTACCATTACGTTGAGCAGTCGTCTTTGAGCCACAGACAGGGCGGGATTAGAAGATTAATGATTCCTGGTTTTGTTGAATATCTTCAATGTTATGAGACAGACGATCGTTGCAGATGTTAACATAACAAAATATCAATATTTGTATATGTTTCGTACATTGTCTCCGCATTAATATCACCATAGATGAAGCCGCAAATAGCAGTTGCAACGTCGTGGTTAATATAAGCTGTTGAAGGACCCAGCATACGTCCTGCCAGGAAGCTAATTAACACAAACCAGACGGCCTTAAGTAGTCTTGAGCCCCATTTACGGGCAAGGGTAGTGATATCCACCGTCAATAACCTCAATACAGCCGCGAGCCATATGTGAACGCATACATGGAACCTGAATAAGCTCTGTGTTCATAAGAGCGTTACGGATTAATGCTAATCGGAGTTATGGGCGATTGATATACACCCTTCTGACACTGTACCGGGATGGAGTCTGAACAGCCCGCGATAGACGTGATCAATCCATGTTCCATCGTCGATTCCCCAGTCATCCTTATATAAAGCAAACCACTCATCACGGCCAAATTCCGCACCGGATCTTATTTTGTTCCATTGGTTAAGATAAAAAATAATTTTATGTGAGATTTGGAGGATCGTTTGGGTTTCTTGTTTTAACGGCGCAACCGGGCGACAGGGCAGAGCTGGCACGGTACAAGGGGAATTTAAGGATTTCTGGGAAACTGAAAAATTACGTCTGGAAGCGCCCGTGAGCTTTGGTTATTCTTTGTTCGGGTTCAGAACAATACGTATGAGATATGGATATTAAACAGGTTGCATTAGGGATTCTCGATGGGATCTCCTCCATACCGAACACAGCTTACATGGGCGTTGTAAGAAGCTGGGAGGGAAGCGGGCTTGCCGGGGATAGCGCTAAACAAAGAAACCAGGCTGAGACGGAGCGTTTTTTCTATATGCTCAAGAGCCTGGGTAATGCTGAGTCACCATTACGCAGACTGATAACTATCGTTTTCACGTCGTTCTATCAGAAACTCAATGATGATGGTAAAGAGGCCGTAAACAATAAATTGGGTTACGGAGCCGGGAGCGTTGGTGGGCGAGCAGCAGGGCAAATAGCTTTGGCACAGACAACCGCAAGTCTGATGTTGAATCGTCTGGCGATTGATCAGGCGTACAAGCATTTTATTCGGTTCAGCGCTTCAGCAGCGTTAAACGTCGTGATGTTTCAGGGAATCATTGAAGAATCAGCCAGAGCGTCAAGACGGATGAAAGCCAAATATCCCTCTACATACGCCAGGGTGTCAAAAGAGAGTCTGGATATGGTCTACTTTCTCGTTGAACAGCAGTTAGAGCCTTACCTGGTGTTCATTGAAGGACACCCTATTGATTGCAAAGGAATACAGAATGAAATTTGTAAAATCGTTAATGTCCCACGCAATTGAGGGAACTATCACCTTTCTGGCTGTGCTTTTTGCTATGGGGTCATTCTTCTGGTTTGAAAGTACATGGATGAAATTCACCGGGTGTTTTGGGGCGTTGATAGTTGGCTATGTGCTTTCATACGGAGCCGCAAAAATTAGAGGCGGGTGAGCTTTATCGCTCGATTTTGTCGAATCAAACCTGACATACAAAAAATCCGTCGCATAATGTCGCCAATAACCCGAAACTATGCAATTGATTGAATTTAAAAGCTATTTTTTAGGGAAACAAAAAACCCATCAACCTTGAACCAAAAATGGCGGGGTTGATGGGCTCCACAAATTGGGGACATCAAAGAAAAGCAGTGGCACTAGTTATGACTGCATCCTGCGTAAAAAGTTCTGCGCGTAACGAAAATTTTTTCAGCCACACGCAATCTTGAGATTTATCCGAGTCCTGGCCAGATAATGATGATCAGCGTACCTGCCAGCGTCAGCAGCACGTTTGCGATGGCGTAGGTGCCTGCATAGCCCAGCGCCGGGATGTTGCTGCGCGCGGTGTCGCTGATGATCTCCATTGCCGGTGCGCAGGTGCGCGCGCCCATCATCGCGCCGAAGAGCAGGGCGCGGTTCATGCGGAGCACGTAGGCGCCGAACAGGAAGCAGATGACTACCGGTACCAGGCTGACGATAAGTCCGGAAACCAACATTTGCCAGCCGACCGCACCCAGGCCATTGCCAATGCCGCTCCCGGCGCTTAAGCCGACACCCGCCATAAAGACCATCAGACCGAACTCTTTCACCATGTTCAGCGCTCCCTGAGGGATGTAGCCGAAGGTGGGATGGTTCGCTCGCAGGAAGCCCAGCATGATCCCGGCGAACAGCAGACCGGCAGCGTTACCGATGCCGAAGCTAAAGTTACTGAACTGGAAGGTGATCATTCCGATCATCAGGCCAACAATGAAGAAGGCGCAGAAGGCTAACAGGTCCGTCACCTGACTGTGAATCGAGATAAAGCCGATACGGTCGGCAACGGTTTTAACACGTCGGGCATCGCCGCTGACCTGCAACACATCGCCTTTATTAAGCACCACGTTATCGTCGATAGGCATTTCAATCTGGCTGCGGATCACGCGATTGAGGAAACAGCCGTGGTCGGTCAGCTTCAGCTGTGCCAGACGGCGGCCCACGGCGTTGTGGTTCTTCACCACAATCTCTTCGGTGACGATACGCATGTCCAGCAGGTCGCGGTCGAACACTTCTTTCCCGTTGCGGAAGCTCGGATCGAGACGCGCGTGGGCGTCCGGGTAACCAACCAGAGCGATGTCATCGCCCATCTGGAGCACCGCGTCACCGTCCGGGTTTGCCAGAATGCCGTTACGACGGATACGTTCGATGTAGCAGCCGGTCTGACGGTAAATCCCCAGCTCGCGCAGGTTTTTCCCGTCGGTCCAGGCAACCAGCTCTGGCCCGACGCGGTAGGCGCGGATCACCGGCAGGTAAACTTTACGTTTGGAGTCCGTATCCAGACCACGCTCTCGGGCAATGGTTTGGGCGCTGGTCTGGAGATCCTGATGCTGAAGTTTTGGCAGATAGCGCGCGCCAACAATCAGGCTCACCAGACCAATCAGATAGGTCAGGGCATAGCCCAGGCTCAGGTTATCCAGCGCGGCGGAAAGCTGCGTGCCTGCCATGCCAGAATGACGAAGCGTATCCCCCGCGCCAACAAGCACCGGCGTGGAGGTCATCGAGCCTGCCAGCATACCGGCCGTTAAGCCGATGTCCCAGCCAAACAGTTTGCCCAGCCCTAACGCAATCAGCAGGGCGCTGCCGACCATCACCAGCGCCAGCATCAGATAATTTTTGCCGTCTCGGAAGAAAATGGAAAAAAAGTTCGGACCGGCTTCCACGCCAACGCAGAAAATAAACAGCATGAAACCTAAGTTAAGCGCGTCCGTGTTAATACTGAAATGTTGCTGACCTAATAACAGGGAGACGACTAAAACGCCAATGGAATTACCAAGTTGAACTGAACCCAGGCGCAATTTACCCAGACAAAGGCCCAGTGCCAGTACCACAAATAATAACAGGATGTAATTCCCATTTAACAAGTCTGCGACGTTTATATTCACGGAGGCTAACTTCTTGTTTACCAGTAAGTTGTTGAATGAAAGGACTATTTGGGCTACTGTTTTCAGAGTCAGGGAATCACTTTGCACCTCCCTGCTTCCTGATAAATACCCTAAACACTAGCAGGCGGTTAGTTTAATCGTAATAGCTACCGACAGCCACCTATTATCGCACGACTTGTGTGCGTGCTTTGGCAAGGATTGCCGCAATGCTTTATCTGACTGGGCGTCCACCGGACGATTTTTGTATTTGATAGAGATAAGTCAGGAGGATAGTTTGAACTTTAAACGAAACTGGGTTGGCGTAATCAGCTGCTTTTTGCTGTTTACGGTCGTTTGCATGTCGCTTGCTTTTAATGTGAAGGGCGCCTTCAGAGCGTCCGGTCATCCCGAGCTGGGCCTGTTGTTCTTCATCCTGCCGGGGGTAGTGGCCAGTTTTCTCTCGCGCAAAGGCGAGGTGGTAATGCCGCTGCTGGGGGCCATCCTTGCGGCGCCCCTCTGCCTGCTTCTGATGCGCGTGCTGTTTCTCTCGTCGAGAAGCGTCTGGCAGGAAGTGGCGTGGCTACTGAGTGGCGTTTTCTGGTGTGCGCTGGGGGCGCTCTGTTTCTTATTTATGCGCAGCCTGCTGCAACAGCGGAAGCATCATAAATAAAAACGCCCTCAGGGTGAGGGCGTCTTAGCATTACTGAGCGGCAAACAGGCCCAGGTGCTCTTTGGCGTACGCTTCGAAATCGGTGCAGCCTCCGATGTGTTTCTGATCGAGGAAGATTTGCGGCACGGTTTCAACCGGTTTACCCACGGTTTTTTCCAGATCGGCTTTGCTGATGCCTTCCGCGTGGATATCCACGTAACGGAAGTTGAAATCATCACGTTCTTCAGTCAGTTTCTCAGCCAGCTCTTTCGCGCGCACACAGTAAGGGCATCCTGGACGACCAAAAATTACTGCAAACATTTCTCTCTCCTCAAAAAACAAGCCTGACGGCGAATAATCCCTATAGTGCACGATAACCTGCCGTCATGGAAAGAAGGTTTCACCTGTCACTTTGATACAGTCAGGCTATGTTTCGCCAATTACATCAGGTGGATCATTGCCTATACTGGCTGCCATACGTTTTACGCAATACAAAGAGAGACAAAATGACGCCAACCATTGACCTGCTTCGTTCCCACCGTTCCATTCGCCATTTCACCGATGAGCCGATCACCCAGGCGCAGCGGGACGCGATCATCGACAGCGCAAGAGGCACCTCCAGCTCCAGCTTTTTGCAGTGCAGCTCCATTATCCGCATCACCGATCCGGCGATGCGTGAGCAGCTGGTAACGCTGACGGGCGGACAAAAGCACGTTGCCCAGGCGGCTGAGTTCTGGGTGTTCTGCGCCGATTTTAACCGTCACCTGCAAATCTGTCCTGAGGCGGAGCTGGGGCTGGCGGAACAGCTGCTGCTGGGCGTGGTGGATACGGCATTGATGGCGCAAAACGCGTTCACAGCCGCGGAATCGCTGGGGCTTGGCGGCGTCTATATCGGCGGGCTGCGTAATAACATCGAAAGCGTGACGCAACTGCTGAAGCTGCCGAAACACGTGCTGCCGCTGTTTGGTCTGTGCCTCGGCTGGCCGGCGGATAACCCGGATCTGAAGCCGCGTATTCCTGCTGCGATGCTGGTGCATGAAAACCACTACCAGCCGGTCGATCAGGACGTTCTGCATCACTACGATGAAGAGCTGGCGAACTACTATCTGACGCGCGACAGCAACAACCGCCGCGACACCTGGAGCGACCATATTCGTCGCACCATCATTAAAGAAAACCGCCCGTTCATTCTTGATTACCTGCACAAACAGGGCTGGGCAACGCGATAGTCCCTTCCTCCTGCGCCTCGTGTATGATAGGCAGGCTTTTCCCATGTCTTTAGAGAGGTGCAGGGTGAAAATTGCCATATTGTCCCGGGATGGAACGCTCTATTCATGTAAACGCCTGCGAGAAGCGGCGGCGAAACGCGGACATCAGGTTGAGATCCTCGATCCGATGTCCTGCTATATGAACATCGACCCTGCGGCGTCGTCGATTCATTACAAAGGCCGCAAACTCCCGCATTTTGATGCGGTAATTCCCCGCATTGGCTCCCAGATCACCTATTACGGCACGGCCGCGCTGCGCCAGTTTGAAATGCTGGGAAGCTATCCGCTCAATGAATCCGTGGCGATCTCACGCGCCCGCGATAAGCTGCGCTCGCTGCAGCTGCTGGCGCGCCAGGGGATCGATTTGCCCGTCACCGGGATTGCTCACTCCCCGGACGACACCAGCGATTTAATCGACATGGTGGGTGGTGCGCCGTTGGTCATTAAGCTGGTGGAAGGCACGCAGGGTATTGGGGTGGTACTGGCGGAGACGCGTCAGGCGGCGGAAAGCGTGATTGACGCCTTTCGCGGTCTGAATGCCCATATTCTGGTGCAGGAGTATATTAAAGAGGCCAAAGGGTGCGACATCCGCTGCTTTGTGGTGGGCGATGAAGTGGTGGCCGCCATAGAGCGGCAGGCGAAAGAGGGCGACTTCCGCTCTAACCTGCACCGCGGCGGTATCGCGCGGGTGGCCCTTATCAGCGAGCGCGAGCGCGAGATTGCGGTGAAAGCGGCGCAGACGCTGGGCCTGGACGTGGCGGGGGTCGATCTGCTGCGTGCCGACCGCGGGCCGCTGGTGATGGAAGTTAACGCCTCGCCGGGGCTGGAAGGGGTGGAAAAAACCACAGGCGTCGATATTGCAGGTAAAATGATCGCATGGATTGAACGCCATGCGACGCCGGGATTTTGCCTGAAAACGGGCGGTTAAATGGATCGGCGCGCACTTTTTGCGTAAGCTGGACAATGTTTTTATTTAAGAGGCTGCACAGCGATGGATTTACAGGTCGTACCTACACTGGATACGTTACGTCAATGGCTCGATGATGCCGGTATTACTTTTTTCGAATGCGACTCCTGCCAGGCGCTGCATCTGCCTCACATGCAAAATTTCGATGGTATTTTTGATGCCAAAATTGATCTGATTAACGACGTGATCCTGTTCTCGGCGCTGGCTGAAGTGAAGCCTTCAGCGCTGCTTGCACTGGCATCCGATCTGTCAGCGATTAACGCCAGTTCTTTGACCGTGAAAGCGTTTCTCGACATACAGGATGATAATCTGCCGAAGCTGGTGGTTTGCCAGTCTTTATTCTCCGGCGCGGGGCTCTCCTTCAAACAGTTCGCCTGGTTTATGCGCCTGAGCGAAGAGCAAATTTCCATGGTAATGATGGAAGCCAACGCACATCACCTGCTGTATAGCGCGGAAGATGATGCTGAGAATAATGATGCATCTTCCAATTTTCTCCACTAAGCCTGTCTGACTTTCGCGCAGTCGCTACCAGAGCGGCTGCATAACACCGCTTTTTCTGCTGCTTTTAACCTTTCTTTAAAGAATTTTTCACCTCCTCTCGGGCCGTTTCGGCTTATCACGTAGACATAATCTGCATAAAAAATTGATAAAAGGCGTTTTTTCGTCTGGGCTATAGCCGGAGACACGGGCTACAGTTATTCTTGCGGTGCTTAAAAAAGCGAGCGGAACCTGCCGGGAAGAGGGGTGTATTTTATTTCGGGCAGAGCGACAAACTATGCATGAATATTGCATATCTTCAGGCTGCACAGTTTTGGTTCGTTTGTTAACGAGCTTTCAGAAGGAATAACAATATGATCGCCTTGAATAAAAAATGGTTATCGGGTCTGGTTGCGGGTGCTCTGATGGCCGTCTCTGCCGGCACGCTCGCTGCGGAACAAAAAACGCTGCACGTCTATAACTGGTCTGACTATATTGCGCCGGACACCGTCGCGAATTTTGAAAAAGAGACCGGCATTAAGGTTGTCTACGACGTATTCGATTCCAACGAAGTACTGGAAGGCAAACTGATGGCGGGCAGTACCGGTTTCGACCTGGTGGTGCCCTCTGCAAGCTTCCTGGAGCGTCAGCTGACCGCCGGTGTCTTCCAGCCGCTGGACAAGAACAAGTTATCGAACTGGAAAAACCTCGATCCGGAAGTGCTGAAGCTGGTGGCGAAGCATGATCCGGACAACAAATACGCCATGCCTTACCTGTGGGCGACCACCGGTATTGGCTATAACGTGGATAAAGTCAAAGCGGCGCTGGGCCCGGACGTCAAGCTGGACAGCTGGGACGTGGTGCTGAAGCCGGAAAACCTCGAGAAGCTGAAAAGCTGCGGCGTCTCTTTCCTCGATGCGCCGGAAGAGATTTTCGCCACCGTGCTTAACTATCTCGGCAAAGATCCAAACAGCAGCAAGGCCGACGACTACACCGGTCCGGCGACCGACCTGCTATTAAAGCTGCGTCCGAATATTCGCTACTTCCACTCCTCTCAGTACATCAACGACCTGGCTAACGGGGATATCTGCGTGGCCATCGGCTGGGCGGGTGACGTCTGGCAGGCAGCGAACCGTGCGAAAGAGGCGAAAAACGGTGTGAATGTTTCCTACTTCATTCCGAAGGAGGGGGCGCTGGCGTTCTTCGACGTCTTCGCGATGCCGGCTGATGCGAAAAACAAAGAGGAAGCGTATCAGTTCCTCAACTACCTGATGCGTCCGGAAGTGATTGCCCACATCAGCGACCACGTCTACTACGCCAACGGTAACAAGGCCTCCGTGCCGCTGGTGAGCGAAGAAATCCGCAATAATCCGGCGATCTACCCGCCAGCCGATGTGTTTGCCAAGCTCTTCACCCTGAAAGTGCAGGAACCGAAAATTGACCGTGTGCGTACCCGCGCGTGGACGAAGGTGAAAAGCGGTAAGTAACGGCGTTTGATATCGTTGCCCGGTGGCGCTGTCGCTTACCGGGCCGACAAATCCCGTAGGCCGGGCAAGCGTTAGCGCCGCCCGGCGATACGCACCCTGACGGTGCGTTTGCACCAGTGTTGATCTATGCCGGAGAGCACCCCGTGAATGACGCGATCCCCCGCCCGCAGGCGAAAGTCCGTAAAGCGCTGACCCCGCTTCTTGAAATTCGAAACCTCACCAAATCCTTCGACGGCCAGCATGCCGTGGACGATGTCAGCCTGACGATCTACAAAGGTGAAATATTTGCTTTGCTCGGCGCATCTGGCTGCGGTAAATCGACCCTGCTGCGTATGCTGGCCGGGTTTGAACAACCTACCGCCGGGCAGATCGTGCTGGATGGGGTAGACCTCTCCAGCGTGCCGCCGTACCAGCGGCCCATTAACATGATGTTCCAGTCCTATGCCCTGTTCCCGCACATGACCGTCGAGCAGAACATCGCCTTCGGCCTGAAGCAGGACAAACTGCCGAAAGCCGAAATCACCGCGCGCGTGGCGGAGATGCTGAGCCTGGTGCACATGCAGGAGTTCGCGAAGCGTAAGCCGCATCAGCTTTCCGGCGGCCAGCGTCAGCGCGTGGCGCTGGCAAGAAGTCTGGCGAAGCGTCCAAAATTATTACTGCTCGACGAGCCGATGGGCGCGCTGGACAAAAAACTGCGCGACCGGATGCAGCTGGAAGTGGTGGATATTCTTGAGCGCGTAGGGGTGACCTGCGTGATGGTGACGCACGACCAGGAAGAGGCGATGACCATGGCCGGGCGCATTGCGATCATGAATCGCGGTAAGTTCGTGCAGATAGGCGAGCCGGAGGAGATTTACGAACACCCGACAACCCGCTACAGCGCGGAGTTCATCGGCTCGGTAAACGTCTTCGAAGGGCTGCTGAAGGAACGCAATGACGACGGTCTGGTGATTGAATCGCCGGGGCTGGTGCACCCGCTTAAGGTTGATTCTGATAATTCCGTGGTGGACAACGTGCCGGTTTACGTTGCCCTGCGCCCGGAAAAAATCATGCTTTGCGATGAGCCGCCCGCCGATGGCTATAACTTTGCCGTGGGCGAAGTGGTACACATTGCCTATCTCGGCGATCTGTCGATTTACCATGTCCGCCTGAAAAGCGGGCAGATGCTCAGCGCCCAGTTACAGAACGAACACCGGTATCGCAAGGGACAGCCAACCTGGGGCGACGAAGTGAGCCTGTGCTGGGATGCGGACAGTTGCGTAGTCCTGACGGTATAAGGAGCGGTCATGAGCACACTTGAACCTCCAGCCCGCGTCAAAAAACCGGGCGGTTTCTCGCACTGGCTGGCGCGCGTGCAGATGGCGCATGGCCGCAAGCTGGTCATCGCCATGCCCTATATCTGGCTGATCCTGCTGTTTTTGCTGCCGTTCCTGATCGTCTTTAAGATCAGCCTGGCGGAGATGGCGCGGGCGATCCCGCCGTATACCGATTTGTGGGAGTGGGCCGACGGGCAACTGACGCTGACCTTAAACCTTGGGAATTTCCTGCAACTGACTGAGGATCCGCTCTATTTCGAAGCCTATTTACAGTCGTTACAGGTTGCGGCGATCTCAACGATCTGCTGCTTGTTGATGGGCTACCCGCTGGCGTGGGCAGTGGCGCACAGCAAGCCGTCGACGCGAAATATTTTACTGCTGTTGGTCATTTTACCGTCGTGGACATCTTTCCTGATCCGCGTGTACGCGTGGATGGGGATCCTGAAGAATAACGGCATACTGAATAACTTCCTGCTGTGGCTTGGGGTGATCGACCAGCCGCTGACGATCCTGCATACCAACCTTGCGGTGTATATCGGGATTGTCTATGCCTATCTGCCGTTTATGGTGCTGCCAATCTATACGGCGCTGACGCGAATCGATTACTCGCTGGTGGAAGCTTCGCTGGATCTCGGCGCACGCCCATTGAAGACGTTCTTCAGCGTCATTGTGCCGCTCACCAAAGGCGGGATCATCGCCGGATCGATGCTGGTGTTTATCCCGGCGGTCGGGGAGTTTGTGATCCCCGAACTGCTCGGCGGGCCGGACAGCATCATGATTGGCCGCGTGCTGTGGCAGGAGTTTTTCAATAACCGCGACTGGCCGGTGGCCTCGGCGGTGGCGATTGTCATGTTACTGCTGCTGATCGTGCCGATCATGTGGTTCCACAAACATCAGCAGAAACAGATGGGTGACCACGGATGAACAACTTACCGGTAGTACGCTCCCCGTGGCGAATTCTGATCCTGATTATCGGCTTTACCTTCCTGTATGCGCCGATGCTGATGCTGGTGATCTACTCGTTCAACAGCTCTAAGCTGGTCACCGTCTGGGCGGGCTGGTCGACGCGCTGGTACAGCGAGCTGTTCCACGATGATGCGATGATGAGTGCGGTGGGGCTGAGCCTGACCATTGCGGCGCTGGCGGCGACGATGGCCTGCGTGCTGGGCACGATTGCCGCGCTGGTGATGGTGCGCTTCGGCCGTTTTCGCGGAGCAAATGGTTTTGCGTTTATGATCACCGCCCCGCTGGTGATGCCGGACGTCATCACCGGTCTGTCGCTGCTCCTGCTGTTTGTCGCGCTGGCGCACGCCATCGGCTGGCCAGCGGATCGCGGGATGCTCACCATCTGGCTGGCGCACGTCACCTTCTGTACGGCGTATGTGGCGGTGGTCATCTCCTCGCGGCTGCGCGAGCTGGATCGCTCCATTGAAGAGGCGGCGATGGATCTTGGCGCCACGCCGCTGAAGGTCTTTTTTATCATCACGCTGCCGATGATTATGCCGGCGGTGATCTCCGGCTGGCTGCTGGCGTTCACGCTCTCGCTCGACGATCTGGTTATTGCCAGTTTTGTCTCGGGCCCAGGCGCGACGACGCTGCCCATGCTGGTCTTCTCCAGCGTGCGCATGGGGGTGAATCCGGAGATTAATGCCCTGGCCTCCATCATCCTCGGCGTGGTCGGAATTGTCGGATTTATCGCCTGGTATTTGATGGCGCGCGCGGAAAAGCAGCGCGTGCGCGATATCCAGCGTGCAAGACGCGGCTGAAGGAATTATTATTTCCAGTGATGTGCCGCGTATGACGCGGCACTGTTTTTCAGGGAAGTAAAAACATTGGGATTCTTGCAAAAAACACGTCATTCGCACGCCCGTCCGAACGTCCCTGCGCTGGTGCAGGTGGCGGCGCTCGCCATTATTATGATCCGCTGCCTGGATGTGCTGATGATTATGAACACGCTGGGCCCGCGAGGCATGGGGGAGTTCATTCACCGCAGTGCGCAGACGTGGAATCTGACGCTGGTGTTTCTCAGCAGCCTGATGCTGGTGTTTATTGAGATCTACTGTGCGTTCTCGCTGGTAAAGGGGCGCAACTGGGCGCGCTGGGTATATTTTCTTACGCAGATCACCGCCGCCAGCTATCTGTGGGCCGCCTCGCTGGGCTATGGCTATCCGGAGCTATTCAGCATTCCCGGCGGCTCCCGCCGCGAGATTTTCCATTCCTTAGTGATGCAAAAATTGCCGGACATGCTGGTGCTCTGCCTGCTCTATGTTCCCGCCTCCAGTCGGCGGTTCTTCCGCCTGCAATAATGTGTATAATCGCAGCCCTCGTGATTCTTAAGGTTTTCATATGCAGTGCGCACTCTATGACGCCGGACGCTGCCGCTCCTGTCAGTGGATAGAACAGCCGGTCCCTCAACAACTCACCGCCAAAATGGCCGACCTGCAACAGCTGCTGGCAGCACACGCGGTGGGCGAGTGGTGCGCACCCGTCAGCGGGCCGGAGCAGGGCTTTCGTAATAAAGCCAAAATGGTGGTCAGCGGCAGCGTCGAAAAGCCGCTGCTGGGCGTGCTGCACCGTGACGGCACGCCCGTCGATCTCACCGGCTGTCCGCTGTATCCCGCCTCGTTTGAGCCGGTGTTTACCGCCCTGAAACCCTTTATCGCCCGCGCGGGGTTAACGCCCTATAACGTTGCCCGCAGGCGCGGCGAGCTTAAGTACCTTCTGCTGACCGAAAGCCAAATCGACGGCGGGATGATGCTGCGCTTTGTGCTGCGTTCGGAAAACAAACTGGAGCAGCTTCGCGCGGTGTTGCCGTGGCTGCAGGAACAGCTTCCGCAGCTCAAGGTCATTACCGCTAATATTCAGCCGGTGCATATGGCGATCATGGAAGGAGAGAAAGAGATTTTCTTCACCGAACAGCATGCGCTGGCGGAGAATTTCAACGGCGTGCCGCTGTGGATCCGTCCGCAAAGCTTCTTCCAGACTAACCCCACCGTCGCCAGCGCGCTGTACGCGACCGCGCGCGACTGGGTGCGTGCGTTACAGGTTCATCACATGTGGGATCTGTTCTGCGGCGTCGGCGGCTTTGGCCTGCACTGTGCCACGCCAGACATGCAGCTCACCGGGATTGAAATTTCTGCGGAGGCCATCGCCTGCGCGAAACAGTCCGCCGCGCAGCTGGGGCTGACGAATCTGCACTTCCAGGCGCTGGACTCGACCCGGTTCGCCACCGGCCAGGGCAACGTGCCGGAGCTGGTGCTGGTGAACCCGCCGCGCCGGGGTATCGGCCAGGCGCTCTGCGACTACCTGAGCCAGATGGCGCCGGAGTACATCGTCTACTCCAGCTGTAACGCGCAGACCATGGCGAAGGATATCGCCAGCCTGCCGGGCTACCGCATTGCGCGCGTTCAGCTCTTTGATATGTTCCCGCACACTGCGCATTACGAAGTGCTGACGTTGCTCGTGAAATCTTAAACAAAATGTGAACTCTTCCCCCGCTCGAAATCAGGTAAGCTTACGTCATAACAAATGATTGAAGGCTTACCCATGAAGCAGATCCTGCTGGTAGAAGACGACCACGATATCGCTGCACTCCTGCGTCTTAACCTGGAAGATGAAGGCTACGCCATTACCCACGAGCCGGACGGGGGAAAGGCGTTACCGCTTCTGAAAAAACAGCCGTGGGACGCGGTGATCCTCGATCTGATGCTGCCGAATGTTGATGGTCTGGAGATTTGCCGCCGTATCCGCCAGATGACCCGCTACCTGCCCATTATCATCATTAGCGCCCGCAGCAGTGAAACTGACCGTATTACCGGCCTGGAAACCGGGGCGGATGATTATCTGGCAAAACCTTTCTCGGTGCAGGAGCTGATTGCCCGCATTAAGGCGCTGTTCCGCCGACAGCAGGCGATGGGCCAGGCGCAGACGGACGGCATTATTCAGGCGCACGGTCTGACTATCGATCCGCTGGCGCGCACCGTGCGTCTTAATGGTCAACACGTCGATCTCACCCCGCGTGAATTTGAACTGCTCTATTTTTTTGCCCGCCATCCCGGAGAGGTCTTTTCACGGCTGGCATTGCTGGAGCAGGTGTGGGGGTATCAGCACGAAGGCTACGAACACACCGTCAACACCCATATTAACCGCCTGCGCATCAAAATAGAGAAAGATGCCGCCGAGCCGGAGATCGTTCGCACCGTCTGGGGCAAAGGCTACAAATTTGCGGAGCAGAATCATGATGCGTCGCTTTAGCCTGAGCCAGCGCCTGACGCTGCTGTTTACGGTGTTACTGTTGCTCTGCGCCACCGTCGCCTGTGCGGTGCAGCTCTACGTTAGCATGCAGTACGGCAATGCGATGGTGCAGCGTCTCTCCGGCGGGCTGGCGCAGCAGATTGCGCAGCGGGAAGCGATTCTGGATACGCAGGGCAGGGTGGATCGCAGCGCCTTAAAGCCGCTGTTCGACCGGCTGATGACCTTTAATCCGAGCGTCGAGCTGTATGTTGTCTCGCCTGATGGCGATATCCTGGCCGATGCCGCCCCGCCGGGGCACATTCAGCGGCAAAAAATTGACCTCGCGCCGATACAGAATTTCCTGAGCGGGACGGTGATGCCGGTGTTTGGCGACGATCCCCGAAGCCAGAATAAGAAAGTCTTCAGCGCCACCCCGCTGCGGCAGGACGGTGAGCTGAAGGGGTATCTGTACATTATTTTGCAGGGGGAGGAGTCCAACGCGCTGGCGGAGATGGCCTGGCACAAAGCGCTCTGGAGTACGGCGCTGTGGTCGATGCTGCTGGTGGCGCTGTTTGGTCTGCTGGCCGGGCTGCTGCTCTGGTACTGGGTGACGCGCCCGGTTAAACAGCTCACGCTGGACGTGGCCGGGCTGGAGCAGGACAGCATCAGCGCGATTAAGCAGCTGGCGGCCCAGCCGCTCGAGCCTGCCGGCCAGGATGAAGTGGCGATCCTGCGCAATACCTTTATCGAGCTGGCGCGCAAAATCACCTCTCAGTGGGATCGGCTGGCCGACAGCGACCGCCAGCGCCGGGAGTTTATCGCCAACATTTCGCACGACTTACGCACCCCGTTGACGTCGCTGCTGGGTTATCTGGAAACGCTGTCGCTGAAATCCGCCACGCTGTCGCCGCAGGAGCATCAGCAGTACCTCGCTACCGCGCTGCGTCAGGGGCAAAAGGTACGCCATCTGTCGCAGCAGCTGTTCGAGCTGGCGCGTCTTGAGCACGGCGGCATCAAGCCCCAGCGCGAGCGTTTTGCCATGGCTGAACTGATTTCCGACGTGGCGCAGAAGTTTGAACTTACCGCCCGCACGCGCGAGGTGAACCTGCGTATTGATGTGCCGGGGCGATTGCCGCTGGTGAACGCCGACGTGTCGATGATCGAGCGCGTGGTCACTAATCTTCTGGATAACGCCATCCGTCATACGCCGAGCGGCGGAGAAATTCGTCTGGCGGTCTGGCAGGAGAATGAACGACTTCAGGTCGAAGTGGCAGACAATGGTACGGGCGTAGATGCCTCGCTGCGCGACGATTTGTTCCAGCGACCGTCAGCGTTAAATCCTCAGGCGTCGCGGGAGAACCGTGGGGGATTAGGGCTGTTAATCGTGAAGAGAATGCTGGAGCTGCACGGTGGCGGGATCAGGCTGATGGAGTCCGTGAGCGGGGCGCGGTTCAGGTTCTTTGTGCCGCTATGAGAAATTGCCGGGTGGCGCTGCGCTTTCCCGGCCTACAGACCACCCCCGTAGGCCAGACCACCCGGCAAAAAGAGATTACTGCGGGAACCACTGCTCGCTGATTTTCTGGTATGTGCCGTCAGCTTTGATCGCTTTCAGCGCGCCGTTCAGTTTTTCCAGCAGGGCTTTGTTATCCGGACGTACCGCGATGCCGAGGCCGGTACCAAAGTACTGCGGATCGGTCACTTTCTCCGTCGCTGTACCCAGCTGCGGGTTGGTTTTCAGCCACTCATTCACCACCGCGGTGTCGCCAAATACGCCATCGATACGGCCATTTTTCAGGTCGATAATTGCGTTCTGGTAGCTGTCATAGGCCACGGTTTTCACTTCAGGATGCTTGTCCTGGAGATATTTCTGGTGCGTGGTGCCGTTTTCCATGCCGATGCGCTTGCCTTTCAGCTCGTCGAAAGACTTATAAGCCCCTTTCTTCGCAATCACTACCGCAGAGTTCGCGTAGTACGGGTCGGTGAACGCGACCTGCTTGCTACGCTCTGGGGTGATATCCATGCCGGAGATAACCGCATCGTATTTTTTAAATTTCAGGGACGGGATCAGGCTGTCAAACGCGTGGTTAGTAAAGGTGCAGTCGGCCTGCATCTGCTTGCACAGCGCTTTCGCCAGGTCAATGTCAAAGCCGACGATCTGGTTGCTGGCATCCAGCGATTCAAACGGCGGATAGGTGGCAGAAACGCCAAAATTGATTTTATCTGCGGCGGATGCGCCTGCGGCGAAGGTTGCGAGTAATGCGGCCAGAACTAACTTTTTCATTGTAATGCTCCCGTCTGTCTTATTTATGCGCCGTGTCTGCGGCCTGGATATACAATGCCATCTACTGAATTTATATGCAATAAAAATGATTAAATATTACCTTTGTTGCAAAAAAAAGCGGATAACCCATCAGGTTACCCGCTCAATGAATACCGTTTTATGCATTGGCGTGATTAATTCCTGCGCTCAAACGCCAGCGCCTTACGCTCGATAAGACGCATCATCAGCGTCAGCAGACCGTTGACCACCAGATAGACCAGACCCGCCGCACCGAACACCATCACGTCGTAGGTACGTCCGTACAGCAGCTGCCCGTGGCCCATCACTTCCATCAGGGTGATGGTGTAGGCCAGAGAGGTGCTTTTGAACACCAGAACGACTTCATTGGAATAGGAAGAGAGCGCACGCTTAAAGGCGTATGGCAGCAGGATCGCCAGCGTGTCCTTCTTGCTCATGCCCAGCGCACCGCAGGACTGCCACTGGCCTTCCGGGATCGCGCGGATCGCGCCGTAAAACAGCTGCGTGGTATAGGCCGCGCTGTTCAGTGAGAGAGCTATCAGGGCGCAGAGCCATGGCTCAGAGAGCAAATGCCAGATAACCGGATATTCCTGTAACGACGGGAACTGCCCTGGACCGTAGTAAATCAGGAAGATCTGCACCAGCAGCGGCGTACCGGTAAAGAGCGTAATGTAGCCACGGACAATCCACACCAGCACCGGCGTTTTCAGCGTCAGGACGATGGTGAAGAACAGCGCCAGGATCAGCGCTACGATGATAGACGCAACGGTCAGCGTCAGGCTGGTGTGCAGCCCTTTCATCAGTTCGGGTAAATAATCCAGCATCAGCCTGGTCTCCGTTCAAAACGCGTTGCGCGCAGATCAATACGCTTCAGAACGTACTGGCTCAGCAACGTGATCACCAGGTAGATAGCCGCCGCGACGATGTACCAGGTAAATGGCTCCTGCGTACGGGTGGCGATACTTTTGGTTTGCAGCATCAAATCGTTCACGCTGATCAGGCTCACCAGCGCGGTATCTTTCAGCAGTACCAGCCACTGGTTGCCCAGCCCTGGCAGGGCATGACGCCACATCTGCGGCATCACCAGGCGGAAGAAGATCGCCGCTTTCGACAGGCCCAGCGCCTGACCGGATTCCCACTGTCCCTGCGGTACCGCTTTCAGCGCGCCGCGCAGCGTTTGTGACGCATAGGCCGAATAGAGCAGGGAGAGCGCAATTACGCCGCACAGGAACGGGCTGACGTCGAAGTTCTCAATCTGCATTTGCACCGGGATCTGCGCAAAGCCGAGATTAATCGTAAAGCCGTCCGACAGCGTTAACAGCAGCTGTGAGGAGCCGAAATAGATAAACAGGACCACCAGAATTTCCGGCAGTCCACGCAGCACAGTCACCAGCGCTGAACCGAGCCATGCGACAGGGCGCCACTTAACGGACTCCCACACCGCAAAGAACATCGCCAGTACGAGGCCGATAATCAGTGCACAAACGGCAAGGCCGACGGTCATCCCGGCGGCGCTTGCTAAAGGAAAAATTTCATTCATCAGGAATTACTTCTGGAACCATTTTTTGTAGATGGTTTCGTAGGTGCCGTCTTTCTTCACTTTTTCCAGCGCAGCGTTGAATTTCTGCTGCAGCTCGGTGTTGCCCTGACGTACGGCAATACCCAGACCTGTACCGAAGTAGTCTTTATCTGTCACCTTGTCACCCACGGCGGCCAGCTTGTCGTTCGCTTTCAGCCATTCAGTCACGACAGCAGTGTCCCCGAACACCGCATCGATACGGCCGTTTTGCAGGTCCAGCTTCGCATTCTGGTAGCTGTCATACGGCACGGTGGTGATTTCCGGGTGCTTATCCATGATGAATTTCTGGTGCGTGGTGCCGTTCTGCACGCCGACTTTCTTGCCTTTCAGCAGGTCAACGGAGGCGTATTTACCTTTCTGACCAATGAACAGCGCCGAGTTGTCGTAGTAAGGGGTGGTGAACAGAACCTGCTTTTCACGCTCCGGAGTGATGTCCATACCGGCCATCACGGCGTCGATACGGCGGAACTTCAGGCTGGGGATCAGGCTGTCGAACGCCTGGTTGCTGAAGGTACAGGTCGCGTCGATCTCTTTACACAGGGCATTTGCCAGGTCCACGTCGAAGCCAACAATCTTGTTGTTCGCATCAATGGATTCAAACGGAGGGTAGGACGCTTCAGTGGCGAAACGGATGGTCTGGGCTGCGGTAGCGGAAAGGCTGACGCTAGCAAGCAGCGCGGCAATCAATACTTTTTTCATTATAATTTCCCTAACACATCAGTGTGATAAGTAGTTTTTGAAGGCATCGGTTTGCGGGTTGGTGAAGCAGCTCGCATCACCTTGCTCAACGATATACCCGTTTTCCATGTAGACCACGCGGCTGGCGGTTTTGCGCGCCACTTCCACCTCGTGGGTCACGATGACCTGGGTAATGTTGGTTTCCGCCAGTTCACGAATGATACTCACGATCTGGGCAGTAATTTCCGGGTCCAGCGCCGCGGTTGGTTCGTCGAACAGCAGCACCGCTGGCTCCATCATCAGCGCACGGGCGATCGCCACACGCTGTTGCTGACCACCAGAAAGATGCAGAGGATAACGGTCGCTGTACGGTTTCAGACGCAGACGTTCCAGCAGCTTTTCAGCACGCGCCATCGCCTGATCTTTGCTTAAGCCAAGCACGCGGCACGGGGCTTCAATCAGGTTTTGCACCACCGTCAGATGCGGCCAGAGATTATATTGCTGGAAAACCATGCCCACGTTTTGACGCAGTTCACGAATCGCTTTCTCAGAAGGGGTTTTCGCGAAGTCAAAATGGTTACCGGCGATGGCCAGCGTTCCCGAACGGGGCATTTCAAGCAGATTTAAAACACGCAGAAGGGAGCTTTTTCCCGCACCGCTTGGGCCGAGCAAAACCAGCGTTTCGCCCTCCGGGCAGCTCAGCGTAATGTCGAACAGCGCCTGGTGTGCGCCGTAGAAGCAGTTAATGCCGTTTAGTTTAATACTCATCGGGGCAGTCTTTACTCATCCAGGCAATCTATAGCAATTGAGGCCGCAGATAGTACCGTTGACAGAATAGTTATGCAATATTTCTGCGTTAAAAGTTAAATATAACCCGTGTTTCCTCTTAAACATAGCACAAAATAGCGACGGGAAAGGGGGGCGAGAATAAATGTCGGCATTCCGCATGAAATGCCGGACATTTTACGGGGTTAACGTTTATTTAACGTATGCGTTAGCGGTTCTCAATCGACTGGCGAAGGGTGCCCGCCGGAGCATGAACGCTGCCGCCAATGTAGCGCACATCATCTATTGCCCAGCACTGGCCTTCACGGATCATCAGCACCTCATCCTGCCAGGTTTGCGTCCCCTGGGTTAGCTTCACGCGCAGAGGAATATTCCGTGCGTCGGTATTCGGAATGGTGGACGCGCTGGCGACGTCGGCGCTGTCCGGCAGCGTGGCGCGGCTGGAGAACGGATCGGATGAAAGCAGCGCATTTTGCTGCGGATCGCGCGAGGCGTCATTAAGCAGTTTCGCCAGATTATCGCTCAGGTACGGGCGCAGGGCGGTGAGGTCATTACCGCGATGCTGAATGCGGTAATCATAGAACTGTTGCGCCACGGCGTCCGGGCCGCCCTCAATGCAGGGGCCGCTGCGGGAACCGATATCCTTAAAGGCTGGCGTGACCGGCGTAGTGCAGGCGCTGAGCACCAGCGCGCAGGGCACTAAAAGCGTTAAAGCAGAGTAGCGCATGTTGATTTCCTTATTTATTAACTATCCTTTCAATCATAGCGTAACGAACCGATAATGCAGTTGCTAACGCATTGAACGCTAAAGACGGAGAGGAAGTATGCAATTTTCAACAACACCAACCCTGGAAGGTCAACCCATTACCGAGTACTGCGGCGTGGTCACCGGTGAGGCGATTCTGGGCGCCAACATCTTCCGGGACTTCTTTGCCGGCATTCGGGATATCGTCGGCGGGCGCTCCGGTGCCTACGAGAAAGAACTGCGTAAAGCGCGTGACATTGCGTTTAAGGAGCTGGGCGAGCAGGCCAAAGCGTTGGGCGCGGATGCGGTGGTGGGCATTGATATCGACTACGAAACGGTCGGGAAAGATGCCAGCATGCTGATGGTGAGCGTAAGCGGCACGGCGGTGAAAACCCGTCGATGAAGCGTTCGTTCTCAACCCTCCTGCTGGCATTGTTGCTGGCAGGATGCGCCTCGGAAGAGGGCGTTGTTGATAAAGGCGCGTACGAACTTGATACGCGCCATCAGGCGCAGGCGGCCTACCCGCGCATAAAGGTGCTGGTGATCCATTACACCGCCGATGATTTCGACACCTCTCTTGCGACCTTAACCGATAAAAACGTCAGCTCTCACTATCTCATCCCCGCAAAGCCCCCAGCTCCGCAGGGCAAACCGCGTATCTGGCAGCTGGTGCCGGAGAGCGAGCTGGCCTGGCATGCAGGTATTAGCTTTTGGCGTGGGACCAACCGCATAAATGATACCTCCGTCGGCATTGAGCTGGAAAACCGCGGCTGGCGGAAAACCGATGGCGTGAAAATCTTTACCCCCTTCGAACCGGGGCAAATTGCGGCGCTGATCCCGCTTGCCAGAGACATCATCGCCCGCTACGACATTAAACCGCAGAACGTTGTGGCCCATTCGGATATCGCCCCGCAGCGTAAAGACGACCCTGGCCCGCTGTTTCCGTGGCGCGAGCTGGCGCAGCAGGGCATCGGAGCCTGGCCCGAACCGGCGCGGGTAAATTTTTATATCAACGGGCGACCGCATTATCAGCAGGTTGATACCGCAGCACTGCTCGATCTGCTGGCGCGCTACGGTTACGAGGTGCCAGAAAACAGCACGCCTGCACAGCAAAAACGCATCATCATGGTGTTCCAGATGCATTTCCGTCCGCAGTTATGGAATGGCGTAGCGGATGTGGAAACCATGGCGATTGCCGAAGCACTTTTAGAGAAATACGGGCAGGGGTAAACCTTTGGCTTACCCCCAAATGAGTATATTTCCGCAAGTTTCTATTAGATTAATCCTAAGTACAATCTCATTTCATTTTTAGTTAATTGACTTAAAATTATTCGGATTTAAGATGGACACATAGCACGCTAAGCAATTTAGCGAATAAAAAACTTCACTCTTTTTTTTTATTCTTGAGTTTTTCATCAGGAAAATATTTATGGTTCGGTATGAATGCCGTTGCCATGTTATTTTAAAATCACATCTTAAAACGGGTATAACAATGTTAAGCATCTATGGAAAAAAATTACGTCCGCAACATGAAATGGAAAAGATTATTTCTGCAACCTCATGCGTTGAAGAAAGAACGTTAAAAAAATGGCAGAAGATTTCCACTGCTGATTCCGGTTTAATTCATATTATTGTCAGCGGCGAAGTCGAATTTCGACGTGACTCTGACGAACTGTGCTTGTTCACCGTTACCGGGCAATGCATTTTCGGCCTGTCGTCGATGTATTACAACGCCACCCATATGTACGGCCTTGTTCGGTCGAATACGGTTGTTCGCTCGATCAAGAAAGAGGTCTTCGCCCAGCTGATGACCGAGAAAAACCTGTGGCCTGAACTGACAAAAGTGCTTTCCTGGTACATATGCCTGATGAGCAAGCGCGATGATATTCTGGTCGCTCGCAGCGCATATTCTGTTGTTCGCGAATTTTTATATGAGATCAACGACCTGATTGTACAGCATCAGCGTGATATTAACGTTTATGATTACATTCAGGAATACACTAACCTGGCACGTAGCACCATTATTAAAATCCTCTCCGATCTGAAAAAAGGTCAATATATTGTGGTGGAAAAAGGTCGACTGCTTAACCTCACCGCACTGCCTGAAAAATATTAATGCCTACTCCCGCCGGTCTCCTTTATCACTGAAAGGGGAACGGCTGTTTTCACTGTTTTTAACACTTGCTTGTGAATTATCCTGCGTTTCGTCAACCGGCGGTGCGGGAATTTTTCCTTGAGAATAATCCTGCTCCTGCTCTTTTAATGCCTGTTTAAATAATTCCGTTAATGATGACTCTTCACTGCTCGTGCTGGCGGGGGCGGTATCGTGCTCATGCGCCTCAGTTCCGGGTAGGGTATCCCGCGAGGGGTCTTGCGGCACCGCGCCGTCGGGCGCCTGCTGCCAGTCGGCATCATCACTGATGATCGGCAGATCCTGCATCGGTGGAACATCAACAGGCACTGGCGCAGCTTTAGGCTGCGGATGCGGGAACGGTTTACTCACGTACACGTAGTGCATCTCCGAAAGCTGGGTTTCCGGTTTGGCAACGCTGGCGTTGACCGGTTCAGGCGCCGGGTGGCGCATGTTCCAGTAGACATGCATATACAGGCCGACAACCAGCATGGCGCAAAGGCCGACCATCCATAATGCTGTTTTGCCGAATACGTTTTTCAGGCTGGGGAGGCGATACGAAAACCAGACCGCTTCCCCGGTTGTATAGCTGCGCTGGGCCGCAAGGCAGATGGTCGACATTAGGCTTTCTTCTCCTGCATTTTTGCGTCCGGGGTAGTGCGGGTGGCCTGAATCAGTACGCTCGGCGTGCTGTTGGTTACGCGCATCAGCTGCATCAGCGTTTCTTCGCCGGGGATGCCATCCACGTGCAGATGCATTTTTTGCTGAAACTCACGGGTGCGTTTCATCATCTCTGCGGTCCAGATCCGGGCATGCGTTTCGGGCTGGTTCAGCGCGATGCTTAACTGCTGATCGAGCCAGGCCATGTCTTTGCTGTCGCTGGCCGCGCCGATCGCGTCTTTTCCTTCCGGTGTCAGGCGGTGCAACTGGGTGAAGTTGCCGGTCGCATGCCGGTTAAACCAGCTGCGGCTCACCTGCCAGGTCCGGTTATTCATTAACAGGTCAATTGATGTATCTCCGACCCTGGCGACCACCGCATAGTTAAGGTGACCGCTGGTTTTCAGCTCACTGACCCACGGATACCCTTCCTGCGCCAGCGTCTCCGGCGACGCGTTCCCCTGTTTACACATCAGGTTCACTTTAGCGGCGTTCTGGCACAGCGCATCTTCGGCCGAGGCGTCATATCCCCACATCAGATAGAGCTGGTGCATCGCATCCGGCTGATTAACCATTTCATTGTCGATAACCGGCACCACGGGCGCCTCCGTTTTTCGCGTCGGCTGTTTCCAGCTGACGGGGACCGGCAGCTGGATGGGAAGGTGCCCGCTGATGGACGAGGTTAAATACCAGCCGCAGGCGGCAAACAGCACCGAAGCGAACAGCCCCACGGTTGCCAGACGCTTACCGTGTTTTTTCGCGGGCAGGATCTCTCCCGCCGCCAGGCGTAAATGACGCGGGCTGACCTGCGACGCGCGTTCCGTCCAGGCAGCGAGCATTGACAGGTGCGCCAGTTCGTTAAGTTTGCTGATGTTGCCTTTGGTCAACGTGTGCATTTTGCGCACGCGGGCCGGCGTTAACGGCGAATTTTCACAGCCGTGTTCTTCGCATTGCGCCTGCACATAGCCCAGGAATTCGCGGCAGGTCAGGGGGCGCAGGACATGACGAGTGTGTGTATATTCGCGCAGTTCAGGTTGCTTAAGCAGGATTTCCTGATCCGCAGTGCCCGTCAGCACCACGGAGAGCCGGAAGTTCAGCTCCTGGGCTCGCGTGAGCAGCGTACCCAGAACTTCACGGCAGCTCTCTTTCATGGCTTCGGCGTGTGAAATCACCAGCACTCTGGTTTTCGCTTTTTCCTCGTGCCACTGGCGCAGGATGGCATCCACCGCCTGCAGGCGATTCTTGCTCTCTTTCGTTACCGGATTGAGCTTGTACAGCAGGCTACTGGCACTCAGTTTGGGAAACGCATTGATAACAAGGACGTTACTGTGGCGGGTTTTTAGCGCATCGCTGAAGTGACCCAGAAGCGGGGCGTCGTCGCAAAAGAGCCCGATAATTCCCGCCTGCTGGGTTTTCTCTTTCAACAGGTTGAACACATCCTGATGATAAGGCACCAGAAAATCCCCGGATAAACGGGCGATCGATCTGAATGGCGGATTTTTAAAATTAAAGTGGCTCTGATACATAACGACTTACCGTCTCTGATTAGGAATAGCAACAGCATCAGAAAGTAAGGTAACGCCCCTGAACGGTCAATTTGCAAACAGGGTAAAAATATCCTGCTGGCAGCGTCTAACATTTGGATTTTATACGGTCAATATTTTTCTTTATGAAAGTTAGCGGCGAAGTCAGTGGTCGCATTTGCACCAGCTTATTACTATTTTCATCCATATTGGCGCAGTATGACGCTGCTTATTTTTGCTTTGCTATAGGCCGGATAAAAAATGAGGTTCTCATTTCTTTCACGGTGGATAACGCCTTGTATTATGTTTGTGCTGCTGATCTTTTGCGGCCAGCAAGGGTATCTCACCTTTAAAGATTATAAAAAAATTATGAATAAGTTGGCTAATGCCGATCAACAGCCGCTGAAAAAAACGCGCGAAGAGAAATCCTTTTCGCTATTTACGGCAGCCGTGCGTCAGGAAATCTTACCGGGTGCGGTGAAAGCCCCGCTGGCAGCTGAAATCGAAGGTATTGTGAACAGCGATGACGCCTGGCTCTCCTTTGCTGTCATCAAAACGCCAGGCGGTCAGAGAAGCTACCGTGAGGGTGAACCTCTCTCTGGATTTAACGACGCATTTATTCAGGAAATAAACAAAGATAATGTGGTGGTTAATTATGAAGGTACTACGCAGGTTCTGGCATTAAATAAACCGGACTATTTTAAGGGTGGCGTGGATAGCGGCCCGGTAACGAAATCGACAAAAGATGTTGGCGCAGAGAGTGTGCATCTTGATGATTATCTGGTGTTAAAACCCATAATTAAAAAGGGCCGACTGGAAGGCTACAGGATAAACCCAAGGAATGCCTCCGCCTTTTACAGCCAGTCAGGTCTGGAAAAAGGCGATGTGGCGGTTCAGGTTAACTCTGTCGATATGACCGATGAAGCAAAAGCGAAAAGCATTATTGCCAACTGGTCAAAAATGAAAGAAGCGGAGGTCATCGTACGACGTCACGCTCACCTTGAAAATATTCGGATTAATGTTCTAAACAATTAAAAAGTGTGCAGACATGAAAAAAATTCCCTGGGCGTGCGTGGCGCTGACCGCATTGTCGTTATATTCCAGTTCGCTGCTTGCAGCTAACTTTAGCGCGAGTTTTAAAAATACTGATATTCGCGAGTTTATCGATACGGTAGGCCGCAATCTCAATAAAACCATTCTGGTCGATCCGTCCGTCCAGGGAACCGTCTCGGTCCGAACCTACAACGTGCTGACGGAAGATGAGTACTATCAATTCTTTCTGAGCGTGCTGGATCTCTACGGCCTGTCGGTGATCCCGATGGACAACGGCATGGTCAAAGTGGTGCGCTCAAGCGTAGCGCGTACCGCCGGTGCGCCGCTGGCAGACAGCAAAAATCCGGGCAAAGGTGACGAGATCATCACCCGCGTGGTGCGCATGGAAAACGTGCCTGTTCGTGAGCTGGCCCCGCTGCTGCGTCAGCTCAACGATGCCACCGGTATCGGGAATGTGGTCCACTTTGAGCCGTCCAACGTCCTGCTGTTAACCGGTAAAGCCTCGGTGGTGAACCGGCTGGTGGATCTGGTGCAGCGCGTCGATAAAGACGGCATCCAGCGTCGCGAAATCATCCCGCTGCGCTTTGCGTCCGCCAAAGAACTCTCGGAGATGTTGAATAACCTCAACAATGAAGAACAGAAAGGGCAGAACGCGCCGCAGCTGGCGACTAAAGTCGTCGCGGATGACGAAACCAACAGCCTGGTGATCAGCGGCGCGGAAGATGCGCGGGCGCGCACCCGTTCCCTTATTCATCAGCTGGATCGTGAGCAGAATAACGAGGGCAATACCCGCGTCTTCTACCTCAAGTATGCCAGCGCCACCAAAGTGGTGCCGGTTCTCACCGGGATTGGTGAGCAGCTGAAAGACAAGCCGGGTGCGGCCAAAGCGAAATCCGCGAGCGCCTCAACCGATCTGAATATTACCGCCGACGAGTCAACCAACTCCCTGGTGATCACCGCACAGCCTAACGTGATGAACTCCCTCGAGAAAGTGATCGACAAGCTGGATATTCGCCGTCCGCAGGTGCTGGTGGAAGCGATCATTGCCGAAGTGCAGGACGGTAACGGCCTGGATCTTGGCGTGCAGTGGACCAGCAAGCACGGCGGGGTGCAGTTTGGCTCCACCGGCCTGCCAATCAGCCAGATTAAAAATGGCACCATGAAAGGGGCAAGTTTCACTGGCCTTGCGACCGGCTTCTTTAACGGTGACTTCGGTGCGCTGGTGACCGCGCTTTCCACTGACGGCAAAAATGACATCCTCTCCACGCCAAGCGTGGTCACGCTGGATAACAAAGAAGCGTCGTTCAACGTCGGTCAGGATGTGCCGGTGCTTTCCGGTTCGCAAACCACCAGCGGCGACAACGTCTTTAACTCGGTTGAGCGTAAAACCGTAGGGACCAAGCTGAAGATTGTGCCGCAGATTAACGATGGCGACATGATCCATCTGAAGATTGAGCAGGAAGTGTCGAGTGTCGACAACAGCGCGACGGAAGACTCCAGCCTCGGCCCAACCTTCAACACGCGCACGATTAATAACGAAGTGATGGTCCACAGTGGTCAGACGGTGGTGCTCGGCGGTCTGATGGAAAATGTGACCAAACAGTCCGTGTCCAAAGTGCCCCTGCTCGGCGATATCCCGCTGGTCGGTCAGCTGTTCCGCTACACCTCGCAGGATACTTCCAAACGCAACCTGATGGTGTTTATTCATACCACCGTCCTGCGTGACGACGACAACTACAGCGCGGCCTCGAAAGAGAAATATGACCAGATCCGGGTGCGCCAGATGCAGCGAGTGGAGGAGAAAAAGCTCGGTATTGTTGAGCCGACTGACAACGCCGTCCTGCCCGCGTTTCCCTCTGCAAGCACTGGCGCCGCACCGGTGAAAACCAGCGCCACGCGCAATCCGTTTAAAGAATAGCGCGGAGGGGTAACGTGGACGAACTGAGTAAAACACTGAGTAGCAGCAACTACGCAAAAGATAACGGCGTTCTGTTTTACAACAATGATGTCTATATCCGGGACGACACTCCTGCGCATGCTCTGCTGGAGGTGCGCCGGGTGCTGGGCCGTGCTTTCATCCCCGTCACTGTGACGCCGGAAGCGTTTGACGAGATGCTGGCCAAAATCTGGCAGCAGAGCAGCGGCGTGTCGCAGCAACTGGTGGACGACATGGACGCGGATATCGATCTGATGGCCTTAACCGAGGAGATCCCGGATAACGAAGATCTGCTCGATAACGACGAAAACTCACCGGTGATCCGCCTGATCAACGCCATTCTCGGCGAGGCGGTGAAGGACGGCGCGTCGGATATTCATATCGAAACCTTCGAGCGCACGCTGAGCATCCGCTTTCGTGTTGACGGCGTGCTGCGCCCGGTGTTGCAACCGGCGCGTAAGCTCGCGCCGCTGCTGGTGTCGCGTATTAAGGTGATGTCGAAACTCGACATCGCCGAGAAACGTCTCCCCCAGGATGGACGTATCTCCCTGCGCATCGGCCGCAAGTCCATCGATGTGCGTGTGTCGACCATTCCGTCCCAGTACGGCGAGCGCGTGGTCATGCGCCTGCTCGATAAAAGCAATCTCAAGCCCGACATCAACAAGCTTGGGCTGATTGATGAAGAGCTGGAGAAGCTGAAAGGGCTGATTGACCGCCCGCATGGGATCATCCTCGTTACCGGCCCGACGGGTTCCGGTAAAAGTACCACGCTGTACGCCATTCTTTCGGCGCTGAACGGTCACGAGCGCAACATTCTGACCGTGGAAGACCCGATCGAATACGAGCTGGAAGGCGTGGGGCAGACGCAGGTTAACCCGCGCGTGGACATGACCTTTGCCCGCGGGCTGCGCGCGATTCTGCGTCAGGACCCGGACGTGGTGATGATCGGGGAAATTCGCGACGGTGAAACCGCCCAGATCGCGGTGCAGGCGTCGCTGACCGGTCACCTGGTGATGTCGACGCTGCACACCAACAGTGCCGCAGGGGCGATAACCCGTCTGCGGGATATGGGGCTGGAGTCGTTTTTAATCGGTTCATCGCTGCTCGGTGTCATTGCCCAGCGTCTGGTGCGTCGGCTGTGTACGCACTGCCGGACCACCAGTCCGCTGGATGCCAATGAAAAAGCGTTGTTCAGCTTTATGGACGCGCCGCCAAAAGCGATTTATCGCGCGGTGGGGTGTGAACACTGCCGTCAGAGCGGCTATCAGGGCCGCGCCGGTATTCATGAGTTTCTGGTGGTGGACAGTACCATGCGCCGCGCCATCCATGAAGATAAGGACGAAATGTCCATAGAAACGCAGCTCTTTAAGCAGGCCTACAGCCTGCGTGAAAACGGGCTGCTGAAGGTGATTAGCGGCTTGACGTCTCTGGAAGAAGTCATGCGCGTCACCGCCGAGCGTGGGGGGGATGCGTAATGGCTTTCTACGCCTGGACGGCGACGAGTGCCGCGGGAAAAACCCAGCGCGGGACGTTACAGGCCGAGGGACAGAAGCAGGTTCGCCAGTGGCTTCGCGAGCAAAAGCTGATGCCCGTGAGTATCACCGAAACCCGCGAAACGGCGACAGGCGGGAAAGCGAAAACCGGGGCGAAGCTCTCTACCCCGGTGCTGTCGATGTTTACCCGTCAGCTTTCGACGCTGGTGAACGCCGCGCTGCCGCTGGAAAGTGCGCTGAAGGCGATCTCTAAGCAGACGGAAGATAAAAAGCTGGCGGCGATGGTGGTGGAGATCCGCGAGAAGGTGGTCGAGGGGCATACGCTGTTTGACGCCTTTAGCCAGTTTCCACGCACCTTCGACAAACTCTACTGCACGCTGGTGATGGCCGGTGAGAAGACCGGCCATCTGGGCGACGTGCTGGAGAAGCTGGCGGAGTACAACGAACAGCGCCAGAAGATGAAAAGCAAGCTGACGCAGGCGATGGTCTACCCGATTACCCTCACCGTGGTCGCTATCGCGGTGATCGGCATTCTGCTGGTGGCGGTGGTGCCGCAGGTGATTGAGCAGTTTACCCACATGAAACAGCAACTGCCGATCACCACCCGGACGCTGATTGCGGTAAGTGATTTCCTGCAAGCCTGGGGTATCTATATTATCGGCAGCCTGGCGGGGGCGTTCGTCGGCTTCAAAACCTGGGTGCGAAACGTGAAAAACCGTTTTCGCTGGCACAGCTGGCTGGTGAACGGCTCGCCGATTAAAAAGCTGGTGTGCGCCATCAACAGCGCCCGCTATATCCGTACCCTGAGCATTTTGCAGGCCAGCAGCGTGCCGCTGCTGGAGGGGATGTATATCGCGATGGACGGTATTGAAAATCTCTATGCCCGTCAGGTGCTTGAGCAGGCCGCCGATACCGTACGTCAGGGGGCGTCGCTGTATGCGGCGCTGGAACAGGCGAAATTATTCCCGCCAACCATGCTGTATATGATTGCCTCCGGTGAAGAGAGCGGGGAATTAGGTAATTTAATGGATCGCGCTGCAGAAAATCAGGAATCGGCATTACAGCATCGAATTACATTAACGCTGTCGGTATTTGAACCGGCGCTGGTGGTATCCATGGCGACGATTGTTTTATTCATCGTTCTTTCAATATTACAACCGCTTCTGCAACTTAATAATATGGTAGGTTAAATCATGGCTCTAAAACGTAAAAACCTGGCTCGCCAGGCGGGCTTCACATTGCTCGAATTAATGGTGGTGATTGTTATTCTCGGCGTTCTGGCGAGTATGGTAGTGCCAAACTTAATGGGTAATAAAGAAAAAGCGGATACGCAAAAGGCGACCAGCGATATTGTCGCGCTCGAAGGCTCGCTGGATATGTATAAGCTGGACAACCACCGCTACCCGACCACAGAGCAGGGTTTGCAGGCGCTGGTGACGAAGCCGGAAATCGCACCAATCCCGAACGGCTATCGCGCGGATGGCTATATTCGCCGCCTGCCGCAGGATCCATGGGGCAGCGATTATATTCTGGTCAGCCCAGGTGAACACGGTGCGGTGGACATTTTCTCTGCGGGTCCGGACGGCGAAGCGAATACTGCCGATGACATTACCAACTGGTCTCTGGATAAGAACGAGAAGTAATGAAAAATCAACGCGGCTTTACGTTGCTGGAAATTATTCTGGCGCTGGTGATATTTGCCAGCTGCGCCATGATGGTGGTGTCCACCATTCCTTCGCGCAGCGGCGCGGATATATTTGGCCAGCAATTAAAAGCGCTCGTTGATTATGGTTCAGACCGTGCGGTGATGGACGGAAATATTGTCGGGCTGGTGATCGCCACCGATAAATATCAGCTGGTGACGATCGCGGATAAAAATGGCGAGCGTCACTGGGTGCCATTATCTGCCGGACGTATTACCACCAAAGGTGATTTTCCGGAAGAGATGCACGTGTCGCTCTCGCCGCAGCGCCTGGCCGCGACGGTGGCGTCCGAGCCACAGGTGATCTTTTTACCGGACGGTGAAATCAGCCGCTTTACGCTGACGCTGCAAAGTTACGACAAACAGCACCATTTCCGCGTGGTGTCGCAGGGTGCGGCGCCGGTATCGGTAGAAAACGATGGCTAACGACAACACAAAGCAAAAGGGGATGACGCTGCTGGAGGTGATGGTCGCGCTGGTGATTTTCTCCACCGCCGCGCTGGCGCTAATGAACTCGGTCTCCCTGAACGTGCGTTTTACCCATGGCTTGGCCGATACCTTGCAGGCCAGTTGGGTGGCGGAAAATCAGCTGGCGGAAGCGCAGCTCACCAAAACCGACTTCCCGGATGCTGAGCAGCAGGGGACGGAAATCATGGGCGGGCGCAGCTGGAACTGGCGTAAGCAGCGGGTGAAAACCGCCGACAACGGCTGGGCGAACTCCATTCGCGTCTATGCGGAAGGCGATGAGAGCCAGCCGGTTATTTCCCTGCACATCATTCCGCCGGGAGAGAGCAAGTGAAGAAAACGCGACGCCAGCGCGGATTTACCCTGCTGGAGATCATGATTGCGCTGACTATTTTCGCGGTAATCAGCACCCTGGCCTGGCAAATTCTGGACGGCGCGATGCGTACCAGCTCGGCCACCGATGCCAGCGCCGCTAAGCTCAACCAGCTTCAGCGCGGCTGGAGTCTGATGGAGCGCGATTTTTTCCAGCTACAGGCGCGAGCGCCGCGTAATGAGCCAGATCTGTTCCGTCAGGAGGGCGATGCCCTTGAACTGACCACCCTGAATGGCGTGAGCGGAACGGTCCAGCTGGAGCGCGTGCGCTGGCGGCTGGAAGAGGGGCGTTTGTACCGCGACATCTGGCCGGTCATTGACGGCCCGGTGGACGTTAAGCCTGACGAAGTGCCGATTGTCAGCGGCGTAAAAGCATTGCAGTGGCGGTTTTATCGTCAGGGCTGGCAGACAGCCTGGCACGACGCCGCCCATCTGCCGGACGGCGTGGAGGTTACGTTGACGATGGAAAACGGGGATACCTGGCGCTGGGTGTTCACCACGCCGGGGGATATGCCGGAGGTGGTCGCTGCCGCTGCCCCAGAGAAAGCCGTCGACGCGCCTGCGACGACTCCGGACGCAGCCCCTGCGCCTTCGCCGGAGACCAGACCATGAACCGAATCCGTCAACAAAAGGGCGTCGCCCTGCTGGTGGTGCTGATTTTGCTGGTGATGATGTCGGCGCTGGCCGCCAAAATCAGCCAGCAGTTCTGCCGTAATTTGCAGAAAACGCATTATCAGATAAGCCAGCAGCAGCTGCGCTGGGCGATGCAGGCCCAGGAAAAAGTGGTGAAGGACAGGTTACAGACCGATGCCAGCGGCGAGAGCAAGCCGTTGGCGCTGGACGGCGACTGGCATCAGCCGCTGGAGACGCAGGGAGAAGACTACACGGTCGTGAGCCAGGTGGAAGACGCTCAGGACTGCTTTAACGTCAATAACCTGTTGACCGCCGACGTCGCGCCCCAGGGGCAAAGCGCTCCCGCGGTGGCGGAAAAACCGCGTAAAGAGCGGATTGTTGAACAACTCCTGACGGAAAGCGGGCTCAGTCCGGGCACGGCGGAGGCGGTCTATTTCCAGCTGGTGGATTATCTCGATGGTGACAGCACCACGGCGAAAGAGGGTGCCGAAAGCGATGCGTGGGCTGGCATCGTGCCCGCCCGGCAACCGGCAAACCAGATGATGCGCAGCATCGCGGAGATCAAACTGCTGCCAGCGTTCCCGGTTACGGCATATCCGAAGGTGAGCAAGCTGTTATGCGCGCTGCCGGACGCCGCCAGCAAGGTGGACGTTAACACCCTGCAACCGGAACAGGCCGCTGTGCTGGCGGCCATGTTTCCGGGAAAATTCACGCAGGATGACGCGGTTCGTCTGCTGGATACACGTCCGGAATCGGGCTGGGAAAATATGGACGCGTTCAGCAAAGCGCTGGAGCAGACCTTCCCGCAGTTAAAAGACGATCTCCCGCAGGTGGCAGATCAATTTTCTATAAACAGCCGGTACTTCCGCGTGAATTACAGCGGCAATACCGATGAATTAACGCTTCGCGTGGTCAGCCAGCTTCAGATGAATAACGAAGCCAGTGAGATCGTGACGTGGCAGCGTCGTTACCGAATGATTGAATAAGAAAAGTAGAACGTTATGAAACAGGTACTTTTTGTTCGCCCCGACAGCCGCGAGGGCGGGAAAATAATGTGCTGTGAGTCCGGCAGCGAGCGCGTCGAGGTGCTCGACAGCCTGGAGATGCTGGCCGAACACCCGCTGGCTACACGCGTTTGTCTCCTGCTGCCCGCCAGCGACATGATTTTCCGCCATTTCACGCTGCCGAAAAAGGTGGCTTCTCAGGCGATGGCCTTCTCGTGGATGGCGGAAGAGACGCTGATTGGCGACGTGGACAACCTCCACTGGACAGTGCTCTACAAAAAAGGCGCTGACGTCGACGCCGTTGCCATTGACGCCGACCGCCTGCGTGCGGCATTGACCCGCTGTCACGAGGCCGGATTAAACGTGATTCAGGCCCTGCCTGATGCCTGGCTGCTGCCCGTGGCGGCAGGGGGCAGCACGCTGGTCGCACAGGATAAAGGCTACTGGCTGCGTTTATCTCCCCACGTGGCGGGTGAAATGGAGGGAACCCTGCTGCCGCTGTTGATGCAGAAAGCCGGAGACGGGGAAGTGTGTTGCTACGGCGACGCGCCTGCGGACGTTCACGTTGACGTACAGCATGCCTGGCAGCACCCGCTGGTGCTGATCCAGCCGCAGTGGAAAACCTGTCGTGTGAATCTGCTTCACGGTGAATTCAGCCTTAAGGCCGGTCATGTCCAGACCGCAAAAAGCATGAAAGCAGCGATGATAGCGGCGGGCCTGCTGTCCGTTGGTCTGCTGCTGGGGCCGCGCATTGCGATGGCCTGGATGCTGGTGCAGCAGGAAAATCGGGTTCAGCAGGAGATCGTTCAGGTTTATCAGCACCATTTCCCCAGCATGCGCCAGCAGACCAATATCAAATATCACTTTGGCCAAAGCCTGAAAAAACAGAGCAAGGGGTTCTTTCTTCAGCTTGAGGAGCTGGAGAAAGCCCGGCAGTCAGTCCCTGCGATGGAGATCGATCTGCTGGAATACGATGCGCAGCAAAACACCCTGACGCTGAGCGTTAGCGCGCAAAGCCAGCCCGCGTTGCAGGCGTTTGTGAACCAGACCAGTGAGAATTTTGATTTTACCTTACAACCTGTTTCAACAACCGAACCGTATACCGCCATGATCGCAGGGAAACATAAATGAAAGAGCGAATCGCGCAGCTGAAATCACGCTATCAGAATTACAGCGCCCGGGAAAAAATCATTTTAAAAATATGTGCCGTTGCCATTGTGGCGGCTGCGGTGTATTACACAGGAGTAATTCCCCTGGATAATATGATCCAAAATAGTAAATCGACGCTTAAAAGACAAAAAGAGACGCTCAACTGGATGCGCAGTGAAATTGATAAAAATCATCTTCAGGTCCAGTTAGTTAAAACGAATAATCCGCGTACGGTGGTCGAGAACAGCGCTCATGAAATTAATCTTTCACTGACGGATGTGCGCCAGGAGGGGCAAACTTTATCGTTCGTGGTGAATCGGGTAAATGTATATGAATTAAAAAGCTGGCTGCGTGAAATTAATCAGACCTCCGGCGTGACATTGCAAAAAATAAACCTCACGCCGGTTGACCACCTCAGCGATGTGAAAGCACAGGTGCAGCTTACCTGGTCAAAAAGCGCATGAATACCTTCACGCTGATGCGGGAGGCCTGTCCGCTCGGTTTCCCGATGATGAGTGCTATCCTGGGCGGGATTATGGGCAGTTTTCTCGGCGTTGTTGCCGAGCGCGTACCGGGAATGGTGATGGATGAGGAGGGGAGCGGCAATCTGCTCTTTCCTGCCTCGCACTGCCCGGTGTGTCAGCACACGCTTGCTGCATGGGAAAATATCCCGCTGCTCAGTTGGCTGTTATTACGGGGGCGCTGCCACCAGTGCGGCAGCGCGATCCCGCTGCGACTCTTTTTGGTGGAACTGTTCTCCGCGCTGTTTTTTGGCATCACGGCCTGGTGCATGCCGGACGTTCAGGCGCTGTTCTCTTTGTGGTTACTGGCGGCTTTTTTGCTGCCGCTGGCCATGATCGACTGGCAGCATCAGTTGTTGCCGGACTGCCTGACCCAGCCGCTGCTGTGGGCGGGGTTAGTGCTCCATGCTATTGACCACACATTGCCGCTACGCGATGCGCTGTTTGGCGCGGTGGCGGGCTATCTGTCGCTCTGGCTGCTCTACTGGGCTTTTCGTCTGATCGCCGGACGAGAAGGGCTGGGTTACGGGGATTTTAAGCTACTGGCGGCGCTGGGCGCCTGGTGCGGCTGGCAGGCATTACCCTCCATTGAGCTGGCGGCAGCGTTAAGCGGTATTGTCGGTTATTTCGCCGTCAATAATTTAAATAAAAATAACCTCACTATTTCTTTTGGTCCTTACCTCGCCTTTTCTGGAATCGTGGTGTTTATTAGTCAGCAGTTTGCTTTCACATTTTAAATATACTGGTCAAGGTTTTTTATAAATCTTTTTGATGCTGCGAGAGAAGGACGACTCTTTACGCTCGGTGTATCGTAGGAGATATAAGCTACACGGGATTTGGCTTGTATCTTTTTATGGAGGAATACAGCGCAGCAACAATTTTTTGTTTACGGCACTCACGTTGGTTAAATACGCATTACGCGAAACGCATCCATGATCTCACGGAAGGCATGGGTTATTACGTTATAAATAAATTTATCAGGAAATAAAAATGAAATTTATGAAACCAAAATATCTGGCGCTCTTTATTGCGGCGGCCACCAGCTCCGCATTTGCAGCTGCGCCGGGTACGCCTTCTATTACATCGGGCAATGATAAATTTGCGCTGGTAGAAGTGGATCAGGCGGCACAGGATTACAACAACCTCATCAAAGTGCATAAAGAGGGTGTTGATGTAAAAGTGGAATGGAACGTCTGGAGCGGTGACGCCCCAACGTCTGCAAAAGTGCTGCTGGACGGCAAGACCGTCTGGACCGGCGCGGGCAGCGCGGCGGGTTCTGCGACCTTCAAAGTCAAAAAAGGGGGCCGCTATCAGGAACAGGTCGAACTGTGTAACGACAGCGGCTGTACCAAAAGCGCAAGCAAACTGATTATCGTGGCGGATACCGACGGAAGCCATTTGCTGCCGCTGAATACGCCGCTGCTGGAAAATAACAAAGCTTTCGCTCAGCATACCGATAAAGTCGTCGGTGCCTATTTCCCTGAGTGGGGCGTTTACGATCGAAACTTCTCTGCGGATAAGATCCCGGTCGCGAACATTAACCACCTGCTGTACGGCTTTATTCCAATTTGCGGTGGCGACGGTATTAACGACAGCGCCAAATCTTCAGGTGCACTGGAATCCCTGAAACGCGCCTGTGCTGGCCGTCAGGACTACACCGTGGCCATTCACGATCCATGGGCTGCGTTGCAGAAACCGCAGAAAGGCGTAAGCAACTGGGACGATCCCTACAAAGGTAACTATGGGCAGCTGATGGCGATGAAAAAAGCCCATCCTGACCTGAAAATTCTGCCATCCATTGGTGGCTGGACCCTGTCCGATCCGTTCTATCAGATGGATAACAAAGTACTGCGTGACCGTTTCGTGGCGTCGGTAAAAGACTTCCTGACCACCTGGAAAGTGTTTGACGGCGTGGATATTGACTGGGAATTCCCGGGCGGCGGCGGTGAAAACGCCAAACTCGGCAATCCTCAGACCGATAAAGCCACCTACACCGCGCTGATGCACGACCTGCGTCAGATGCTGAATGAACTGTCTGCGGAAACCGGTCGTACCTACGAGCTGACTACTGCAATCGGTGCCGGTAAAGATAAGATCGAAGACGTGGACTATAACACCACGCAGCAGTACCTCGACCATATCTTCCTGATGAGCTACGACTTCTACGGTGCCTGGAGCAATACCGATCTGGGCCACCAGACCGCCCTGTACGGTGCTTCCTGGAAACCAGACACTAACTACACCACCGATAACGCGGTAAAAGCGATGCTGGAGCAGGGCGTTAAGCCAGGCAAGATCGTGGTAGGCGCAGGTATGTATGGTCGCGGCTGGACCGGCGTTCATGGTTATACCGGCGATAATCCATTTACCGGCACCGCAACCGGACCAATTAAAGGGACATGGGAAAACGGTATCGTTGACTATCGTCAAATCGTCAACCAGATGCTGGGCAAACCGGGCTGGGAATACAAATATGACGAAGCGGCTGAAGCGCCGTACGTGTTCAACAAGTCCACCGGTGAGCTGGTGACGTACGATAACGCCCGTTCCGTTATGGCGAAAGGCAAATACGTACTGAACAAAAACCTGGGCGGACTGTTCGCATGGTCTATCGAGTCTGATAACGGCGATATACTGAACGCCATGAACGAAAGCCTGCTGGGCGGAAGTTCCATCCCGGATCTGCCTGTTGAGACTAACCATGCGCCAGTGGCTTCAGCTGCCGATCAAAATGTCACCGGTCCTGCAACCGTGACCCTGGATGGCTCTGCTTCCAGCGACCAGGACGACGATGCGCTGACCTATAAATGGACGCAGGTTTCAGGCCCTTCTGTGACCATCGCCAATAGCACCAAAGCGAAAGCCAGCTTTAGCGTTCCGGCTGTGACAAGCGACCAGAACCTGGTCTTCCGTTTGACCGTAACCGACGCTAAAGGGCTGAGCAATGCTGTTGACGTCCAGGTTGTGAATAAAGCGCCTAAAGCCAACCAGGCGCCGGTAATCAATGCTATGGAAGCCGTTACCGTTCAGTCCGGTGAAGCAATTTCTCTGCACGCGCAGGCATCCGATCCTGATGGTGACGCGCTGACCTACAGCTGGAGCGTACCGGCTGATATGAACGCGACCGGCACTGATTCGGCCAACGTTCGCATCACTGCGCCAGAAGTGCACAATACTTCTTCCTACACCCTGAGCGTTATTGTGACGGACGGTAAAACCAGCGTGCAGTCTGACGTGCAGGTGACGGTGGAGCCTAAGCCAACTGACGAGGTAACGCCTCCTGCCGATGACGTCACACCACCGGCTGACGACGTAACCCCTCCAGCTGACGACGTAACCCCTCCAGCTGACGACGTAACCCCTCCAGCTGATGATACCGCCGGCAGCTGCGACGCACCTGTCGATGCCAACGCCAGCAAATACGCTGCGTGGGACGCGAGCAAAATCTATAACAACGGCGATACCGTAAGCTTCGACCACCTCGTGTGGAAAGCGAAATACTGGACTCAGGGCAATCAGCCTGGCTTCGGTATGGACGCGTGGGAGCTGGTAAGCAACGTGAAGATGAACTGGCGTTCTGACCTGGTCTACAACGGCGGCGACACCACCACCTATGAAGGTAACGTTTACCGTGCGAAATGGTGGACCCGTGGTGATAACCCAGCAAATAGCGACGTATGGGTAAAAGAAGGCGCATCAACAGATTGCAAATAATCTAACCCATTAATTACTCCCCCCTTCTGAGGGGGAGTAATTAAAAATTCATTTTACAGGATGTTTCTAAGGAGAAATAACCAATAAAGTCAGCAGGTAAAAATGAAAAAGCTCATTTTGTTGTTATTAATAATAAGCCAGGGTGCTCTGGCAAACTGTTGGGATAAAGCGGCGCGTTATTATCATGTCGACCCTTATTTACTGTACGCGATAGCGAATGTGGAATCCGGTATGAATCCGTACGCGGTTGGGAAAAACCGCGATGGCACGCGAGATGTCGGGCTGATGCAAATCAACAGCTCGCATTTTACCGCGCTGGAAAGCAGAGGCATCGATGAGTATCGCTTAATGACCGAGCCGTGTACCTCCATCATGGTGGGTGCCTCCATTCTCTCCGGAATGATAAGAGTATATGGCTATAACTGGGAAGCGGTAGGCGCTTATAACGCCGGGTTGAAGAAAGAGAATTATCCGCAGCGGATGAAATATGCCCATAAGGTCTGGGCTAAATATCAGCAATTAAAATTAGCAGCACGTGATTAACGTTTTTTATTTTTGAAGAATTCCTGAAGGTGTTCTTCGAAAAGTGAAAACAGCTGAATGTGGTTTATGTATTAACGGAATAATACCTAAGCCGGGATATTAACATTTAATTTGAAACGAACAGGAAAACTGAAATGAACAAAAGGACGTTACTGAGTGTACTTGTTGCTGGTGCTTGCGTTGCACCTTTTATGGCGCAGGCCGCCTCTTTGCAGGCGACCACCGGCGAGCCGTACACCATGAAAGCCAGCGATCTGGCGAAGAAAGAGCATGAGCTCACTAACTTCCCGCTGATGGCCTCCGTTAAAGAGACTATTCAGACCCTGGACAACGCGCAGGTCGAACTGATTGAGCCAGGCCGCGCGGCGAACCCGGACAACGTCAAACGCGTTGAAGGGATTGTGAAAGCCAGCGACTGGGAATATCTCTTTCCGCTGCGTGCACAGGCTTATACCTACAGCAACTTCCTGAAAGCCGTGGGTAAATTCCCGGCGCTGTGTAAGACCTACAACGACGGTCGTGACAGCGACGCTATCTGTCGCAAAGAGCTGGCGACCATGTTTGCCCACTTTGCCCAGGAAACCGGCGGCCACGAAAGCTGGCGTCCGGAAGCCGAATGGCGTCAGGCGCTGGTCCACGTGCGTGAAATGGGCTGGAGCGAAGGGCAGAAGGGCGGCTATAACGGCGAATGTAACCCGGACGTCTGGCAGGGACAGACCTGGCCTTGCGGTAAAGACAAAGACGGCGATTTCCTGAGCTATTTCGGACGCGGTGCGAAACAGTTGTCCTACAACTACAACTACGGTCCATTCTCTGAAGCGATGTACGGCGACGTGCGTACCCTGCTCGATAAACCTGAGCTGGTGGCGGACACCTGGCTGAACCTGGCCAGTGCTATCTTCTTCTTCGCCTATCCACAGCCGCCAAAACCAAGCATGTTGCAGGTGATCGACGGTACATGGCAGCCGAACGATCACGATAAAGCCAACGGACTGGTCCCGGGCTTCGGTGTAACAACCCAGATCATCAACGGTGGCGTTGAGTGCGGCGGCCCGACTGAAATTGCGCAGTCTCAGAACCGTATCAAGTATTACAAAGAATTTGCGAACTACCTGAAAGTCCCTGTTCCGGCGAACGAAGTGTTGGGTTGCGCCAACATGAAGCAGTTTGACGAAGGTGGCGCAGGCGCCCTGAAGATTTACTGGGAACAGGACTGGGGATGGAGCGCGGATACCCCGGACGGCAAGACTTACTCTTGCCAGCTGGTGGGTTATCAGACACCGTTCAGCGCGTTCAAAGAGGGCGACTACAGCAAGTGCGTGCAGAAGTTCTATAACGTGAATATCGTGAATGACGACGGTTCCTCGGTGACGCCGGACGAAACCCCGGTCACGCCAACGCCAACACCTTCTGAAGATGTTACGCCGGCCCCAACGCCAGCGCCAGTTCCGGATGAAACTCCGGTTGAACCTGTCGCGGTGAACCACGCGCCGGTTGCGCAGATTGCGGGCCCAATCGGTGCCGTAGAAGCGGGCGCGCAGGTTTCTCTGAGCGCGGAAGGCTCTACCGACGCAGACGGCAACAAGCTGACCTACACCTGGCGTTCTCAGGATGGCCAGACCGTGACCGGCGAAGATAAAGCGGTGGTGACCTTTAAGGCGCCTGAGTCTGCAACGGCGCAGCAGTATGAAGTGAGCCTGACCGTCAGCGATGGCGAGCTGAGCAGCACCACGTCTTACCTGCTGAACGTGAAAGCGAAAGCGGCAACGCCATCCGGAGAAGATACGTCTTACCCGGCATGGAGCGCGAACAGCAAGTACAACGCCGGTGATATCGTGAACAACCACGGTAAATTGTTCCAGTGCAAACCGTTCCCGTACAGCGGCTGGTGTAACAGTGCGCCGACGTACTATGAGCCGGGTGCAGGCCTGGCATGGGCTGAAGCCTGGACGGCTCTGTAAAAGCAAACGGCAACCCTCGGGTTGCCGTTTTAATGTTTGCACCCTCTACCTGTGGGAGAGAGCCGGGGTGAGGGCATCAGTCCGCACTCTCTGTTTTTTGCCGGGTGGCGCTGCGCTTACCCGGCCTACATGAGGCTGGAACGCTTACCGGTGTAACTTCCCGTGATCCCGCAACCACGCCGCCGTACGCACTATCCCTTCATCGAGCGAGATAATCGGTTTATACCCCAGCTCGTTCTCCGCCCGAGAAATATCCAGCGTAAAATCAAAGTTGAGCTTCGACACACCGTAATGCGTCAGCGCAGGCTCTTTCGCCGATTTACTGCCAAAGCGCTCCATGCTGCGGGCAATCATGTCCAGCATCGGGTAGGGAACGGAACGGATCCGGCAGTCGATTTTTAACTCATCAATCAGCCTTTGCACAATGCTGCGCAGGGTACAGGGTTCGCCGTTGGTAATGTTATAGGCGCGGCCCGACACCAGCTTATCGCACTCCGGCTGGCTCGCCAGCCACATGGCGTGAACGGCATTTTCGTAATAGGTCATGTCTACCAGCGCATCGCCGCCGCGTGGTAACAGCACGCTACCGTAATGGTGCATCATCTGGGCCAGTCGCGGGATAAAGACTTTGTCGTGCGGCCCAAACAGGCTCTGTGGTCGCAGCACGGTAAAGCGGGTGTGCGGATTTGACTGGGCCAGCAGGTCGATCACCTCTTCGCCAGCCGCTTTACTGCGGGCAAATTCACAGGCAAAGCGCGCAGGGCGGAAATCTTCCTGAATATCACGATGATGGTGATAATCAAAATAGAGCGACGGGGAAGAGATATGAATAAAGTTACGCACGCCCCAGGCGACGGCCCATTCGCCCAGACGGCGCGTGGCGCGCACGTTGGCGAGATCGAAGGCTTCCTGGGTACCCCACGGGGAGGTAAAACTGGAGCAGTGCCACAGCGTATCAATACCGGCGAGCATCACCTTGGCCTGAGAGGAGACCAGCTCCGTCAGGTCGGCATGGACAAACTCAGCGCCCATTTTTTGCAAGAGCTTGCCCATCGCCTCGTTGCGACCGGTGGCCCTCACGCAGATGCCTTTGTTGCGCAGAAATTCGACCGCATTTCGGCCTAAGCCGCTGGTCGCCCCGGTAACCAGTACCTTCATAACAATCCACTGTGTTGAAAAGAATTTCGTGCGCATTCTTTCGTGAATTACGATGTGTTGCAATGGGAAAGGTGAAAGAAAAAGGGTTTTATTTAATTACTTTCCCGCTTTTCTTCTGCCAGTTGCGCAATCCTTTTCGCCATTCCGCGGAAGATAAACAGGTGTGCCGGGATCATCAGCAGCCAGTAGAACAGCCCGGGCATTCCGTGCGGGTGCCACCACGCCCGAACGTCCAGCTCGCGGTGATCGCCTTTGTCTTTAAGGGTGAAGCAGAGCCGCCCCAGCCCCGGTGCCTTCATGCCAAACAGCAGCGCCAGCTGTTTTTCCGGCTCAACGATGATCACCTTCCAGCTGTCGACCGTATCGCCCACGTTCAGATACGGGGCGGCAGGACGGCCTTTTGCCAGCCGGTGACCCACCAGTAGGTCCAGCGTGCCGCGCGTTTGCCAGAGGATATTGCCGAAGAAATAGCGCTCTTTGCCGCCGATCTGGTTCACAACGTCCCACAGCGCTGAGAGGCTGGCAGTGGTTTTTACCGTACAGCCCGCCTGTTTTGGGTAATAGCCATACTCGGGCCGCCAGCGGGCAAACGCCTGCGCATCGTAGCCCCAGTCGCTGGAGTTCACCAGCTTCTCTTCTTCTTTCAGCGTATTGCGTACGGCATCGTCGAAGGGGATCAATTCCTGAGGGATCAAGGCACGCAGTTCACGATCGTCCGCCAGCAGATCGTGTTTCAGTCCCTGTATAAGCGCTTTGGCAGTCGTCGGCGGCACGGAGGTGATCACATTCAAAAACCACACCGAAATCCAGCGGGTCGGGAAGGGGACGGGCACCAGCCAGCGGCGGCGGCCACTCACCCGCATAAAATGTTCGAACTGCGCCTGATAGCTCAACACTTCCGGGCCAGCCGCCTCCAGCACACGATGCGCCGCCGCCGGATGATCCAGCAATGCCACCAGATAGTGGAGTAAATTCTCCAGCGCAATGGGCGTGGTGCGCGAGCGTACCCAGCGCGGCGGTGTCAGCACAGGCAGGTTGTAGACCATATCGCGCATCACTTCGAACGCGGCGGAACCCGCGCCGACGATGATCCCTGCCCGCAGTTCGGTAACGGGGATACGGGCGCTTCGCAACGTCTCTGCCGTCAGTTGCCGGGCGCGCAGATGGTCTGACTGCTCGTTCTCAGGCGCCTGAAGCGAGCTTAGAAAGATCACCTGCTTTACCGGCGTTTGCAGCAGCGTATCACGTACGTTCATCGCCACCTGACGCTCGTGGGCGATAAAATCGCCGCCTTCGCCCATGCTGTGAACAAGGTAGTACAGCGTATCGACCCCTTCCAGCAGCGCAGGAAGCGCTTTCGGCCAGTTAAGGTCAACGTTGTGACACGTCACGCCAGGCAAATGTAGCTTTTGCAGGCGTTCCGTGTTGCGTGCCACTGCCAGCACCTGGTGCCCCTGCTGGCTTAACGCAGTGGTCAGATGCTGACCGATATACCCGCTGGCACCGAGCACCAGAATACGTTGCGGCACGGTATGCTCCTTAACGCTGTAAAAACGCCTGCCAGTGTTTCACCACCTCGGTCAACTGCTCGCGGTTAACGTCAAGATGCATCACCAGTCGCACGGCCGGGGAGGCGTTGATCAGCACGCCTCGGGCTTTCATAAATTCGCCCAGCGCGGCAGCATGCTCATTGCCGACGCGGACAAACAGCATGTTGGTGTCATGACGCATGACATCAGCGCCGATTTCACGCAGCTGCGCTGCCATCCACGCCGCATTGTCGTGATCGTCTTTCAGGCGTGACACGTTATTTTTCAGGGCGTACAGTCCGGCAGCCGCCAGAATACCCGACTGACGCATCCCGCCGCCGGTCATTTTACGCCAGCGGTTGGCGCGTCTGATGTAGTCTGCACTGCCAACCAGCAGGGAACCCACCGGCGTACCCAGCCCTTTAGAGAGGCAAATGGTGAACGAGTCGCAATATTGGGTGATCTCTTTCAGCTCGCAGCCGTACTCCACCACGGCGTTGAAGATACGTGCGCCGTCAACGTGCAGGCCGAGCTTGCGCTCGCGGGTAAAATCCCATGCTGCTTTCAGGTATTCGCGCGGCAGAACTTTACCGTTATGGGTGTTTTCAAGGCTCAGCAGTTTAGTGCGGGCGAAGTGAATATCGTCGGCTTTGATTTTTGCCGCGACTTTGTCCAGCGGCAGCGTACCGTCCGGCGCAGCATCGATCGGCTGCGGCTGAATGCTGCCAAGCACCGCCGCGCCGCCAGCTTCGTACAGGTAGTTATGCGCCCCCTGGCCGACGATATACTCTTCGCCGCGCTCGCAGTGGCTCAGCAGCGCCACCAGGTTAGCCTGCGTGCCGGTGGGCAGGAACAGGGCAGCCTCTTTACCGCTCAGCTCGGCCGCATAGCGCTGGAGTTCGTTGACCGTCGGGTCATCGCCGTAGACGTCGTCCCCGACCGGGGCGGCCATCATCTCTTCGAGCATGGCGCGGCCCGGACGGGTAACGGTATCACTACGTAAATCAATCATTTCACATCCCTTTCATTTAAGAGGTCTTGTGAAATGTTTTACCTGAGCCAGTTGGTTTTTGCCAGTTCGATCACTTCGTCACCGCGCCCGCTGATGATGGCGCGCAGCATGTAGAGGCTAAAACCTTTAGCCTGTTCCAGCTTGATTTGAGGCGGGATTGCCAGCTCTTCTTTGGCGACCACCACATCCACCAGCACCGGGCCGTCGATGGCGAAGGCACGTTGCAGGGCTTCGTCCACCTCTGAGGCTTTCTCCACCCGAATACCGGTGATACCGCAGGCTTCGGCGATGCGGGCGAAGTTGGTGTCGTGCAGCTCGGTGCCGTCCGTGAGGTAGCCTCCGGCCTTCATCTCCATCGCCACAAAGCCCAGCACGCTGTTGTTAAAGACCACGATTTTCAGCGGAAGCTTCATCTGCGCCACCGACAGGAAATCCCCCATCAGCATACTGAACCCGCCGTCGCCGCACATCGCCACCACCTGACGTTCCGGTGCCGTCGCTTTTGCGCCCAGCGCCTGCGGCATGGCGTTGGCCATTGAGCCATGGTTGAACGAGCCAAGCAGGCGTCGTTTGCCGTTCATTTTCAGATAGCGCGCGGCCCAGACGGTGGGCGTACCCACGTCGCAGGTGAAGATGGCATCGTCGTCGGCGAAGTGGCTGATCTGCTGCGCCAGATACTGCGGGTGGATCGCTTTTTCGCTCGGTTTGGCGAGATCGTCCAGCCCCTTACGCGCATCGCGATAGTCGCTCAGGGCTTTATCGAGGAATTTGCGGTCCGTTTTTTCTTCCAGCAGCGGCAGGAGGGCGGCGAGGGTGGATTTAATATCGCCGATAAGCGCCATATCCACCTTGCTGTGCGCGCCGATGCTACCGGGATTAATGTCGATCTGGATAATTTTCGCATCCGTCGGGTAGAACGCGCGGTACGGGAACTGGGTGCCGAGCAGGATCAGCGTATCGGCGTTCATCATGGTATGGAAGCCGCTGGAAAAACCGATCAGCCCGGTCATGCCCACATCGTACGGGTTATCGTATTCAACGTGTTCTTTCCCGCGCAGGGCGTGCACAACTGGCGCCTTCAGCTTAGCGGCAAATTCCACCAGCTCTTTATGCGCGCCGGCACAGCCGCTGCCGCACATCAGGGCGATATTGCTGGAGTATCGCAGCAGTTGCGCCAGCTTTTTAAGCTCTTCATCCGCAGGGGTAATGGTTGGCTGTGGCGCAGAGTACCAGTGGGTGGTGGCGGTTTCAGGTGCAGCCTTCAGCGCCACGTCCCCCGGCAGCACAACCACCGAAACCCCGCGATTCAGGATCGCCTTACGCATGGCTATCGCCAGCACCTGTGGGATCTGCTCCGGCGACGAGACCAGCTCGCAGTAGTGGCTGCATTCACGGAACAGCTCCTGAGGATGCGTCTCCTGAAAATAGCCGCTGCCGATTTCGGATGACGGAATATGTGCGGCAATCGCCAGCACCGGAACATGGTTGCGGTGACAGTCGAAAAGACCGTTGATAAGGTGCAGGTTTCCCGGTCCGCAGGAACCTGCACAGACGGCGAGTTCGCCCGTGAGCTGCGCTTCGGCACCCGCGGCAAAGGCGGCGACCTCTTCATGGCGGGTGGGCATCCATTCAATGGTCTTCATCTTGTTAAGGCTGTCGCTGAGTCCGTTCAGCGAATCGCCGGTGACGCCCCAGATACGCTTTACGCCAGCCTGCTCCAGGGTTTTCGCTATGTATGCAGCCACGGTTTGTTTCATGGTGGTCCTTCTCCTTTATGTGATATCGCTTACAAGCTTAGAAGAAAGTCACTGTATTGGCTGCCTGGTATTCCATACGCACAGGCAGTAGGCACAACGTAAGCCGGGTAAACGCAGTGTCACCCGGCAAAAAGCCCGGTGGCGCTAACGCTTACCGGGCCTACGAAGAGCCAACATGTACAAAGTAGGCCGGGTAAACGCAGTGCCACCCGGCAACAAATGGGGGCACTGCGCCAGATTATGCCAGCACCAGGTCCCCCTGCGGATGGCATGAACACGCCAACACGTAACCCTCTGCAATTTCCGCATCGGTCAGCGTCATGGTGCTGGTGACGGTGTATTCACCGGAAACCACCTTCGTCTTACAGCAGCCGCACACACCCGCGCGACAGGCTGCCGCTACCGGCACGTTATTGCTTTCGAGCGCTTCAAGCAGCGTGGTGCCCACGCGACCAAAGAAGGTCTGCGCCGGTTGCAGCTTCGTGAACTTCATCCCGCTGGTCGCCGCTGCCGCTACAGGCGTGAAGAACTGCTCTTTAAAGAAGCGGGTCACGCCGAGCGCTTTCACTTCTTTCTCCACGATCTCCATGTACGGCGCCGGGCCGCAGGTCATCACGGTACGATCCGCAATGTCCGGCACGCTTTGCAACATTTCGCGGCTCAGACGCCCCGCGACAAAACCGTGTGTCGCGTTGTGCTCAGCCACCAGGGTCACCGGATAATTTCGCCATTCCTCGGCAAAAATCACATCTTCCGGGGAACGCACGCTAAAGATCACCTGCACGTCGGCCTGAGGACGGTATTTCGCCAGCCAGCGGCGCATCGACATAATCGGCGTTACGCCACAGCCTGCCGCCAGAAGCAGGAATTTGTCTTCCTTCTTGTCGTCACAGGTGAACTCGCCCTGCGCGTCAGACAGCCAGATGTAATCCCCGCGCTTCACGTCACGGGTCAGCCACCGGGAGCCTGCGCCGTCATCAATACGACGGACGGTGAGCGTTATGTATTCGCTCACGCCCGGCGTGGAGGAGATCGTGTAGGCGCGCAGGGTATCCGCCGAATTACGCACACTCACTAGCGCATACTGACCTGCGCGGTACGGGTAGTAGTCATGGCACAGCAGCGACAGTGTCCACACATCCGGCGTCTCCTGTTGGATGTGATGAACCTGCATCCGCCACGGACATTGTGAGGTTGGCATGGTCATGAGTTACTCCTTACGCGCTCAGCAGTTGCTTCATATCATCTTCAACGTTGGTCACGGAACGCAGACCAAATTTCTCGTTCAGGATGGCCAGCAGGTCCGGCGTCAGGAAGCCTGGCGCGGTCGGCCCGGTGACGATGTTGGTCACGCCGAGAGAGAGCAGGGTCAACAGAATAACGATCGCTTTCTGCTCGAACCAGGAGAGCACCAGCGACAGCGGCAGATCGTTCACGCCGCAGCCCAGTTTCTCTGCCAGCGTGACCGCCAGAATGATGGCTGAATACGCATCGTTACACTGACCAGCATCCACCAGGCGTGGCAGACCTTCGATGTTGCCGAAGTCCAGCTTGTTGAAACGGTATTTACCGCAGGCCAGGGTCAGGATCAGACAGTCTTCCGGAACGCGGGTGGCGAAATCGGTGAAATAGTTACGTTCCCCGCGCGCGCCGTCACAGCCGCCGATCAGGAAGATGTGACGCAGTTTTTCACGGCTGACGAGGTCAATCAGGGAATCCGCCGCACCCAGCAGGGTTTCACGGCCAAAACCGACGGTGATGAGGTGCGGAATTTCGCTGTACGGGAAGCCTGCCATCTGCTGCGCCTGTGCGATAACCGGACCGAAATCATCGCCTTCAAGGTGGCTCACGCCCGGCCAGCCGACGATGCTGCGGGTCCAGATACGGTCGTCATACGCGCCCACGGTAGGGTCGATGATGCAGTTAGAGGTCATGACGATTGGGCCAGGGAAGCGGGCGAACTCCACCTGCTGGTTCTGCCAGCCGCTGCCGTAGTTACCGATCAGATGCTTAAATTTACGCAGTTCCGGGTAGCCGTGCGCGGGCAACATTTCGCCGTGGGTATAGACGTTAACGCCGGTGCCTTCGGTCTGCTTCAGCAGGCTGTAGAGATCTTTCAGGTCGTGGCCGGAGATCAGGATGCATTTACCTTCGGTCGCTTTGACGTTGACCTGCGTCGGCGTTGGGTGACCGTAGGTGCTGGTTTCACCGGCATCCAGAATGCTCATCACTTTGAAGTTCATCTGGCCGATTTCCATCGAGCATTCCAGCAGGGCGTTCATGTCGGAAGGCCAGGTGCCCAGCCATGCCATGATTTTGTGGTACTGGGCATAAATGTCGTTGTCGTACTGGCCGAGTACGTGCGCGTGCTCCATATACGCCGCAGCACCTTTCAGACCGTACAGGCACAGCAGGCGCAGGCCGAGGATGTTCTCGCCAATCGCCGCTTTGTCTTTATTAGGAGTAAATTCGGCGGCCTGACGCTGTAGCTCGCCCAGGTCGTCGCTCACCAGCTGTAGTTCCGCCATCGGGTTGTCCACGCGGGCGCTGGCGTCGGCATTCAGGCATTGCGCTTTCAGGGCTTCACGCAGGGCAATCGCTTCGCGGGCATAGCCCACAATGCGTGGCGAATCGAAGTTAACGTTAGTCAGCGTGGAGAAAAATGCGCGCGGCGCAAAGCTGTCGACATAGTGATCGACAAGGCCATATTCACGGGCCTTGAAGGCCCAGGCGGATAAGCCTTGCAGCGCCGCAATCAGCAGGTCCTGGAGATCGGACGTTTCTGCGGTTTTGCCGCACATACCCTGCGCGTAAGAGCAGCCGTTGCCTGCCGGGGTACGGATGGTTTGTTCACATTGCACACAAAACATAATCACACCTGTTAAAGTTATATTTGAAATACATGTTTAAGGTTATGCCTGTGCCACATCGGAGAAAAGTGCTTTCTTATACTAAGTGGAGGGTTATTGATTTAGCGCAATTTTGGCGGCAGGTTCACTACCGCCAAAGCAGTATCAGGCTGAGAAGAACGCCATCAGAATGGGGACCAGCAGGCTCAGAATAAAGCCGTGTACAATAGCGGCAGGAACCATCTCCAGACCTCCCGAGCGCTGTAACACCGGCAGGGTAAAGTCCATTGAGGTGGCCCCGCACAGGCCCAGCGCGGTAGAGCGGCTGCGGCTTACCAGGCCGGGGATCAGCATGATGGCTATCAGCTCGCGCGCCAGATCGTTAAAGAAGGCGGCGCTGCCGATCACCGGACCAAACGATTCGGTCAGCAGAATACCGGAGAGCGAATACCAGCCAAAACCGGATGCCATCGCCAGGCTGGTTTTCAGCGGCAGATCGAGAATAAAGGCGTTAATCACTCCCCCCGCCATTGAGCTGGCCACTACGATAACGGCAACCATCATGCCCCGGCGGTTCAGGACAATCTGTTTCAGCGTCATGCCATTATTTCGCAACTGAATACCGATCAGGAAGAGCAGGAAAATCAGCGTATATTCGCTGGCTTCCGTAGCGTGCTGTAAAAAAGCCCATCCGGTTAGCCCCAGTAAAAAACCGAGCACCACCACGCCGCACAGCTTTAATGATTCCAGCGCCATCGCAATTCGGGAGGGAAGCTTTTCCTGATGGTGGTGATTTTTCCAGGGAATAGTGCGTTCCAGCCAGAACAGCGCGGCAATATTGCACAGCAGAATAACCACTACCGTAACCGCAGAATAATGCAGGATGGAAAGCAAGTTCGTCGCCAGATTATCCAGGAAGGCCAGGCTGATCCCCATAAAGAACAGAATGACGTAAACAATCCAGCTGAGAAAACGATTAATAAGCTTTAAGGCCGATTCATGACGCAGCGGAATAAGGTAGCCCACAATCAGGGGCAGAAGAATGATGAGGAGTCCTGAGAACATGAACAGCCGGTCCTTTTGAGTATCATTTAAGCGCCAGAGACACTACCCAATAAAGGCTGTACAGTAAAGCGGCAAAAGAAAGCCGGGTGGCGGCTGCGCCTTACCCGGCCTACAAAGTGCACACTCACGTAGGTCGGGTAAGCTTTAGCGCCACCCGACATTACAGGCCGCACTTAATTAATCGCGTTTTTCCAGCAGGGTGCGATACAGCACGCCGCCCAGAATACCGCCAATAATTGGCATCACCCAGAACAGCCACAGCTGTTCAAGCGCCCAGCCGCCCTGGAAAATAGCCACCGCGGTGCTACGTGCCGGGTTAACGGAGGTATTGGTCACCGGGATGGAGATCAGGTGGATAAGCGTCAGCGCCAGACCAATAGCAATGGGGGCAAAGCCCGCAGGCGCGTATTTGTCCGTTGCGCCGTGGATCACCAACAGGAAACCTGCGGTGAGCACAATTTCAATCACGATAGCAGACAGCATTGAGTAGCCGCCTGGAGAGTGTTCGCCGAAGCCGTTTGACGCAAATCCGCTGGCCGCGGCGTCAAACCCGGCTTTTCCGCTGGCAATGACGTACAACACCGCCGCGGCAATAATACCGCCAATAACCTGGGCAATAATATAGCCAATAATATCTTTCGCCGGGAAACGTCCGCCCGCCCATAAACCTAACGTGACGGCCGGGTTGAAATGACCGCCGGAAATATGCCCCACGGCGAATGCCATGGTTAATACGGTTAAACCGAATGCCAGCGCGACGCCGACAAATCCAATACCTAATTCCGGAAATGCGGCTGCCAGTACTGCGCTACCGCAGCCACCAAACACCAGCCAGAATGTACCAAAGCATTCTGCCGCTAATTTTCTGAACATAACCACCTCAATAATAAACGTCCGCGCCCATTCCTGCGCGCGGGTTATATCGCCATAAAGGGATGACGACTCAAAGAGCCAGTATTTTGAAACCATCAACATCCCTTCGCCACTCAAATAAATTCACTAAATTTGATTTAAGGCAATGTGATGTCAATCCTTGTTCAGAACGGAGGTAATTAGAGCATAGCCCAATAATTAAGGGGGCGTATATTCTGCTGTCGTGACCTACAGCCTGCCGCTATACTGCTGATAACTTGAAGGAAAAAGTGGCCGAATTGCGGGGGATGTATGCTACTCGAACGTGTGGAGATTGTCGGGTTTCGCGGGATTAACCGCCTGTCGCTGCAACTGGAACAGAACAACGTCCTGATAGGCGAAAACGCCTGGGGTAAATCCAGCCTGCTGGATGCCCTGACGCTGCTGCTTTCGCCCGAAGAGAACTTGTACCACTTCGTCCATGATGACTTCTGGTTTCCGCCGGGGGATGTCAACGGGCGCGAGAAACACCTGCATATCATTCTGACCTTCCGCGAATCCGAGCCCGGTCGCCATCGCGTGCGTCGTTTTCGCCCTATGTCGCCCTGCTGGGTGCCCTGTGAAGATGGGTTCCAGCGTATTTTCTATCGCCTTGAGGGCGAAATGGCGCAAAACGACGGGGTATTAACCCTGCGTGAATTTCTTGATGAGAAGGGGAATCCGATCCCGCTCGATAATATTGACGAGCTTGCCCGCCATCTTATCCGCCTCTCCCCCGTGTTGCGCTTACGAGACGCGCGCTTTATGCGGCGGATCCGTAACGGCACCGTACCGAATATGCCCGAGGTGGAAGTAACCGCCCGCGAGCTGGATTTCCTCGCCCGTGAACTGGTCTCGCGGCCGCAGAATCTCACCGACGGCCAGATCCGTCAGGGACTGTCTGCCATGGTGCAACTGCTGGAGCACTACTTCTCTGAGCAGGGAACGGGGCAGGCGCGCCACCGCCTGATGCGCCGCCGCTCGCACGACGAGCAACGAAGCTGGCGCTATCTCGATATTATCAACCGCATGATCGACCGCCCCAGCGGGCGCACGCATCGGGTGATCCTGCTGGGATTATTCTCCACGCTGTTACAGGCGAAAGGGACGGTGCGCCTGGATCGGGACGCGCGCCCGCTGCTGCTGGTAGAAGATCCGGAAACGCGGCTGCACCCGATTATGCTTTCCGTGGCGTGGCATCTTCTTAATCTGCTGCCGTTGCAGCGTGTCACCACCACGAATTCCGGCGAGCTGCTCTCCCTGACGCCGGTGGAGTATGTCTGCCGCCTGGTGCGTGAATCCTCGCGGGTCACCGCCTACCGGCTCGGGCCCGGCGGGTTAAATGCCGAAGATGGCCGACGCATTGCGTTTCATATCCGTTTTAACCGAGCCTCTTCCCTGTTTGCCCGCTGCTGGTTGCTGGTGGAAGGTGAAACTGAAACCTGGGTGATAAACGAGCTGGCTCGCCAGTGCGGACACCACTTTGATGCCGAAGGCATCAAAGTGATCGAATTTGCTCAGTCTGGCTTAAAGCCGCTGATCAAATTTGCGCGCCGGATGGGGATAGAGTGGCACGTGCTGGTGGATGGCGATGAGGCGGGTAAAAAATATGCGGCGACCGTGCGTAGCCTGCTCAATAACGATCGGGAAGAGGAGCGGGAACATCTGACCACGCTGCCCGCGATGGACATGGAGCACTTTATGTACCGCCAGGGATTTGACGACGTCTTTCACCGCGTGGCGATGATCCCGGTGGATGTGCCCATGAATATGCGTCGGGTGATTGCCAAAGCTATCCATCGGTCGTCAAAACCGGATTTGGCCATTGAAGTCGCGACGGAAGCGGGCAGGCGGGGCGTGGAGTCGGTGCCCACGCTGCTGCGTAAAATGTTCTCCCGCGTCCTCTGGCTGGCACGCGGGAGAGCCGATTAACGGGCAGTCGCCTGCGATACCTGTTGGAGCAGGCTATCAAGCAGGATATAGCGGCGGCGGTACTCGGATCGTTTTTTACTCGCAATCTCTTCCATCGGTTTGCGTGGCATGGTCAGTGGCAGGGCAAAGTTGCCGTTCTCCTGCTGCTGTCCGCCAAGGGAGCGCCAGAAGCTGTCATAGTCAGCCAGCAATTTTCCCTCTTTTTTCTTGCGATAGCGCCAGCTGCGGTAGATGTGGGTGGCGTTACTCACCGCGAGGATCTGCTCGACGGGGAAGGCGCCTGCCAGCGTCATGACCGCTTCAACCAGCAGACGTTTTGGGAACAGTCCGTGACAGGCTTTGGTCGCCAGCTGAATGTGCTCGTGCGGGACATGCGCTTTCGCCCCCTGCATTCCGCCGATGAAGAGCGTTGACTTGCCCTGGTATTTGCACAGCGTAAAGGTCAGCTCGGCCAGCACCGTGTTCTGGTGGTCGCAAAAAGTGAGGGTCGCTTCCCCTTCTTTGTCCAGAAACGCATCCGCGCTCAGGCGAACGCTAAACTGCTGCTCCTCTTTGCCCGTTAACGTCACCAGCGTGATGCCCTGGCTGGAAAGGTAGCCGTTCAGCAGTGACGCCGGAAGATGGCGGCTCATCATCTGATAGTGATTGTCCAATGCGTCCAGCGTATTCTGACGGCCCATATTGACGGTCAGCCACGGTCGGTGCAGGCGGCACGGCAGGCCGGGCTGCACGCGCAGGATCTGCATCAGACGGGGCTGTTTTGCAAGGTTTCCGAGCAGGCGCGCAGTGGTGAACGGCGTTGCCAGCGAGCGCAGCATAAACTTACGTCGATAGGCCGGATTTTGCCACGCCAGCCCCGGCGTGAGGGAACCCGATGCCAGGCTTTTAAACAGTTGCCAGCCCGATTTAGGCTGGGACAGCGTTGAATAAGGTGTATCGACGATGGAAGACATGTTAGATCCTGCTTCTGGTGGAATTTCGCTATTTCAGCAGGCGCTTTATCAACATCGGGTAAACAATTCCCGACGATTACGGGGATCGGGGGTTTCGTTGAGGAGTGGTTTAGATAAAATCAACGGTGATGATAGCCAGAACAATTATTTGGAATATTTATGAACCTGAAGGGAAAACGCAGAAAGCTGTTTCTGCTGCTGGCGGTAGTGGTGTTAGCAGGCGGATTCTGGTTATGGAAGGTACTGAACGCGCCGGTACCACAGTATCAAACGCTGATTGTTCGTCCGGGCGAGCTGCAACAAAACGTGCTGGCGACGGGGAAGCTGGATGCCCTGCGTAAGGTTGACGTGGGCGCGCAGGTCAGCGGTCAGCTTAAAACCCTGTCGGTTGAGATTGGCGATAAGGTTAAAAAAGGCCAGTTGCTGGGCGTGATCGATCCTGAGCAGGCGCAAAACCAGATCCGCGAGGTGGAAGCGACGCTGATGGAGTTGCGCGCGCAGCGCGCTCAGGCTCAGGCGGAGCGTAATCTCGCTCAGGTCACCCTGTCGCGCCAGCAGGCGCTGGCGAAAACGCAGGCCATCTCGAAACAGGATTTGGACACAGCCGCCACGGAGCTGGCGGTGAAGCAGGCGCAGATTGGCACCATCGATGCGCAAATCAAGCGGAATCAGGCCTCGCTGGATACGGCGAAAACCAACCTCGATTACACGCAAATCGTTGCGCCAATGGCCGGGGAAGTGACGCAGATAACCACCCTGCAAGGCCAGACGGTCATCGCCGCGCAGCAGGCGCCGAACATCCTGACCCTGGCGGATATGAGCACCATGCTGGTGAAAGCCCAGGTATCTGAAGCGGACGTCATTCACCTTAAGCCGGGGCAGAAAGCCTGGTTTACGGTGCTGGGCGATCCGCAAACCCGCTATGAAGGGATGCTGAAAGATATCCTGCCGACGCCGGAGAAGGTCAACGACGCCATCTTCTACTATGCGCGTTTTGAGGTGCCAAACCCGCAGGGCGTGCTGCGTCTGGACATGACCGCTCAGGTGCATATCCAGTTGACCGGCGTGAAAAACGTGCTGACGGTTCCGCTCTCCGCGCTGGGCGAATCCGCCGGGGACAATCGCTACAAGGTGAAAGTGCTGCGCAACGGTGAAACCCGCGAGCGGGAAGTGGTGATTGGCGCACGTAACGACACCGACGTGGTGGTGGTAAAAGGGCTGGAAGAGGGTGAGGAAGTGGTCACCAGCGAAAGCCTGCCTGGAGCCGCGCAATGACGGCGCTGCTTGAGCTGAATGACATTCGTCGCAGCTATCCGTCCGGCGACGGGCCGGTGGAAGTGCTGAAAGGCATCTCCCTGCGCGTTGAAGCCGGTGAAATGGTGGCGATTGTCGGGGCATCGGGCTCGGGTAAATCAACGCTGATGAACATTCTCGGCTGTCTGGATAAGCCTACCAGCGGCACCTATCGCGTGGCCGGGACGGATGTTTCCACCCTGGACGGCGACGCGCTGGCGAAGCTGCGTCGCGAGCATTTTGGCTTTATCTTCCAGCGTTACCATCTGCTTTCACACCTGAGCGCGGCGCAGAATGTGGAAGTGCCGGCGGTGTATGCGGGCGTCGAGCGCAAAAAACGCCTCGAACGCGCGAAGGCGCTGTTAACGCGTCTTGGGCTGGCGGAGCGTGTTGATTATCAGCCTTCGCAGCTTTCCGGCGGTCAGCAGCAACGCGTGAGTATTGCCCGCGCGCTGATGAACGGGGGGCAGGTGATCCTCGCCGATGAGCCAACCGGTGCGCTCGACAGCCATTCCGGTGAAGAGGTGATGGCGATCCTGCATCAGCTTCGCGATCAGGGGCATACGGTGATTATCGTCACCCACGATCCGCAGGTGGCAGCGCAGGCGGAACGCATTATCGAGATCCACGACGGCGAGCTGGTCAGCAACCCGCCGCCACGTCAGTCCAGAGCGGCGGCGGCGAAAGAGGCGCTGCCGGCCGCAACTGGCTGGGGCCAGTTTTCCAGCGGTTTCCGCGAGGCGCTGACCATGGCCTGGCTGGCGATGGCGGCCAACAAAATGCGCACTCTGCTGACCATGCTTGGCATCATTATTGGTATTGCCTCAGTGGTGTCGATTGTGGTGGTGGGCGATGCGGCGAAACAGCTGGTGCTGGCAGATATTCGCGCCATCGGGACTAACACCATCGACGTTTACCCCGGCAAAGATTTTGGCGACGACGAGCCGCAGTATCAGCAGGCGCTGAAGTATGACGATCTGGCGGCTATTCAGAAGCAGCCGTGGGTGAACTCCGCCACGCCTGCCGTCTCGCAAAACCTGCGTCTGCGCTACGGCAACATCGACGTGGCGGCCAGCGCTAACGGCGTCAGCGGAGATTACTTCAACGTCTACGGCATGACCTTCAGCGAAGGGGCGACCTTCAACGCTGAACAGCTGGCGGGCAGGGCGCAGGTGGTGGTGTTAGACGCTAACTCCCGCAGGCAGCTGTTCCCGAATAAGACCAATGTGGTGGGGGAAGTGATCCTCGTAGGCAACATGCCAGCGACGGTGATCGGCGTGGCGGAAGAGAAGCAGTCGATGTTCGGCAGCAGTAAAATCCTGCGCGTCTGGCTGCCGTACACCACCATTTCCGGGCGCATCATGGGGCAGTCCTGGCTTAACTCTATTACCGTTCGAGTGAAGGAGGGCTACGACAGCGGGCTGGCGGAACAGCAGCTGGAGCGGCTGTTAACCCTGCGCCACGGGAAAAAGGATTTCTTCACCTGGAATATGGATGGCCTCTTGAAAACGGCGGAAAAGACCACACGTACTCTTCAGCTGTTCCTGACGCTGGTGGCGGTGATTTCGCTGGTCGTCGGCGGGATAGGGGTGATGAACATTATGCTGGTGTCGGTGACCGAACGTACGCGGGAGATCGGCATCCGCATGGCGGTCGGAGCCAGAGCCAGCGACGTGCTGCAGCAATTTTTGATTGAAGCGGTGCTGGTGTGTCTGGTGGGCGGTGCGATGGGGATTGCGCTCTCGATGATGATCGCCTTTGCGCTCCAGCTCTTCTTACCGGGCTGGGAGATTGGCTTCTCGCCGATGGCGATCCTGACGGCGTTTTTATGTTCCACCTTCACCGGAATTCTGTTCGGCTGGCTACCGGCGCGAAACGCGGCGCGGCTGGATCCGGTGGATGCGCTGGCGCGCGAATAACCCGAAAATAAAAATGCCAGCCGATCGGGCTGGCATTTTGCCTGCAGGGTGTACACAATGAATCAGAGAGCTATGCAACCGCTTCTGCTTCAACGGGGACGATCAGACTGGCATGATTGCCTTTTGGCCCCTGGTGTACATCGAACCGGACGGACTGCCCGGCTTTGAGCGTCCTGTAACCATCCATCTGAATGGTGGAATAGTGAGCGAAGATATCCTCGCCGCCGCCTTCGGGGCAAATGAAGCCAAACCCCTTGGCGTTGTTGAACCACTTAACAGTACCCATTTCCATGCTTCGACATCCTTCGTAAATCTTATAAATTAAGATGGAATGAACCGGTGGTGGAGTGGGGGCTGTTCAAAACCTCGCCAACTCACGCTTGTACAATTTAGAGAAACGGAAGAAGCCGTCAAGCGTTTGGCGCTGGAGTTGGGACAATAATCAACCAAAATTTGAGGCAGTTAACGCTATTGCAACAGTTTGTGACAGACATCGCGGATGACAGTAATAGATGATTGTTATCTAACATCTGAGGTAGATTCAAAGTGGTTATGCATAATGGGTAAGACCAACGATTGGCTGGATTTTGACCAGCTGGCGGAAGATAAAGTGCTCGACGCGCTAAAACCGCCATCTATGTATAAAGTTATGTTAATGAACGATGATTACACGCCGATGGAATTTGTTATTGACGTGCTACAAAAGTTCTTTTCTTATGATGTTGAACGTGCAACGCAACTGACGCTTACCGTTCATTATCGTGGCAAAGCGATCTGCGGCATCTTTACTGCCGAAGTAGCGGAAACCAAAGTAGCGATGGTGAACGACTATGCAAGGGAGAACGAGCATCCGTTGCTGTGTACGCTGGAAAAGGCCTGATAAGGCATAAAATTGGGGGAGGTGCCTATGCTCAATCAAGAACTGGAACTCAGTTTAAACATGGCTTTCGCCAGAGCGCGTGAGCACCGACATGAGTTTATGACCGTCGAGCATTTGCTGCTCGCACTGCTTAGCAACCCATCTGCCCGCGAAGCGCTGGAAGCCTGCTCCGTGGATCTGGTGGCGCTACGTCAGGAACTCGAAGCCTTCATCGAACAAACCACACCGGTGCTGCCAGCCAGTGAAGAAGAGCGCGACACACAGCCGACGCTCAGCTTCCAGCGCGTGCTGCAGCGCGCGGTTTTCCACGTCCAGTCTTCCGGACGTAGCGAAGTGACGGGCGCCAATGTGCTGGTCGCCATCTTCAGTGAGCAGGAGTCCCAGGCGGCCTACCTGCTGCGTAAACACGAAGTCAGCCGGCTCGACGTGGTCAACTTCATCTCTCACGGAACGCGAAAAGACGAGCCTAACCAGGCATCGGATCCCAGCGGACAGATCAACAGCAATGAAGAGCAAGCAGGCGGGGAGGATCGTATGGAAAACTTCACCACCAACCTTAACCAGCTTGCTCGCGTTGGCGGTATCGACCCGCTGATTGGCCGCGACAAAGAGCTGGAGCGTGCCATCCAGGTGCTGTGCCGTCGCCGTAAGAATAACCCGCTGCTGGTGGGGGAATCTGGCGTGGGTAAAACCGCGATTGCCGAAGGTCTGGCCTGGCGCATTGTGCAGGGCGACGTGCCGGAAGTGATTGCCGACTGCACCATCTACTCGCTGGATATCGGCTCGCTGCTGGCGGGCACCAAATACCGCGGTGATTTTGAAAAACGTTTCAAAGCGCTGTTAAAACAGCTGGAGCAGGACACCAACAGCATCCTGTTTATCGATGAGATCCACACCATCATAGGCGCAGGCGCGGCTTCCGGTGGTCAGGTAGATGCCGCCAACCTGATCAAACCGCTGCTCTCCAGCGGCAAGATCCGCGTGATGGGCTCTACGACGTACCAGGAGTTCAGCAACATCTTTGAGAAGGATCGTGCGCTGGCGCGTCGTTTCCAGAAAATCGACGTTACCGAGCCGTCGGTTGACGAAACGGTGCAGATCATCAACGGCCTGAAAACCAAGTACGAAGCGCACCATGACGTGCGTTACACCGCGAAAGCGGTGCGTGCGGCGGTGGAGCTGGCGGTGAAATACATCAACGATCGTCATCTGCCGGATAAAGCGATCGACGTGATTGATGAAGCGGGTGCGCGTGCGCGCCTGATGCCAGCGAGCAAGCGTAAAAAAACCGTGAACGTAGCGGATATCGAGTCCGTGGTGGCCCGTATCGCACGTATCCCTGAGAAGAGCGTCTCTCAGAGCGACCGTGATACGCTGCGCACCCTCGGCAATCGCCTGAAAATGCTGGTCTTTGGTCAGGATAAAGCCATTGAGGCCTTAACCGAAGCGATTAAGATGGCCCGTGCTGGCCTGGGGCATGACCACAAGCCTGTCGGTTCCTTCCTGTTCGCCGGCCCGACCGGTGTGGGTAAAACCGAGGTAACGGTGCAGCTCTCCAAAGCGCTGGGCATTGAGCTGTTGCGCTTTGATATGTCCGAGTATATGGAGCGTCACACCGTCAGCCGTTTGATTGGTGCGCCTCCGGGCTACGTGGGCTTTGACCAGGGCGGCCTGCTCACCGACGCGGTGATCAAGCATCCGCACGCGGTCCTGCTGCTCGATGAAATCGAGAAAGCGCACCCGGACGTGTTCAACATCCTGTTGCAGGTGATGGACAACGGGACGCTGACCGATAACAACGGGCGCAAGGCCGATTTCCGCAACGTGGTGCTGGTGATGACCACCAACGCCGGGGTGCGTGAAACCGAGCGCAAATCCATCGGCCTGATCCATCAGGATAACAGCACCGATGCGATGGAGGAGATCAAGAAGATCTTCACGCCGGAGTTCCGTAACCGTCTGGACAACATTATCTGGTTCGATCACCTGTCTACCGAGGTGATCCATCAGGTGGTGGATAAGTTCATCGTCGAGCTGCAGGTTCAACTGGATCAGAAAGGCGTGTCGCTGGAAGTGAGCCAGGAGGCCCGCAACTGGCTGGCCGAGAAAGGCTACGACCGTGCGATGGGTGCCCGTCCGATGGCGCGTGTGATTCAGGACAACCTGAAGAAACCGCTGGCGAACGAACTGCTGTTTGGATCGCTGGTTGACGGCGGCCAGGTGACCGTGGCGCTGGATCAGGCGAAGAACGAGCTGACGTACGATTTCCAGAGTGCGGCGAAGCACAAGCCGGAAGCGGCTCACTGAGTTGAAAGGTAAAAGCAAAACGGCAACTTCGGTTGCCGTTTTTTTTGTTTGCTCCCTCTCCCAGTGGGAGAGGGCTGGGGTGAGGGCATCAGGCCGCAGAGGAATTTTGCGAGGCGCTTTCCAGTTTCTTTCGAAGTCAGTTGCTGGATAAATCTACAGTAATAAAATGGCGTCGCACCTGCAAAATCGGGTGCCGGGATTGGCGTCCTGAAAGTGTGTGCACAGACAATCTTGCGTGCATAAAGGATTACATATGACTAATATTAATAGCTTCGCCCAGCTCTACACCGAACTCTCCCTCAACCCCGATCTCCCAACCCTGGCCGAGCGCTGCAAGCTGCTCACCGAAATCCTTCTCGACTGCAAATCTCTCCCGCAAACGCAGCCCGTTTGCCGCTGTCTCGGAGCTTATCTGGAAGAGGTAAAATCCGGCCTCACAGAATCCATGCGTGATTTTCAGGTGGTGGAATTTGAGGACGAAGCGGAACAGCCGCGACAAAAAGAGTGGTTGCTGGAAGATACAGAAACGAAATGTGACTACTGCCGGGCGTTAAACCACGTGCTGCTGGTTTCGCATTTTGACCGCGATATGTTGCCGCACCTGACGGGACTGTTGCATGACATTACCCACGCGATAGCTGAAGATTTAATCGTACCCATGAACCCGTGCATGACAATACATCTGCCGACACAGCCACACTAAGGCCATAAATAAAAAAGGCCGGGATTGTCCCGACCTTTTAAATATTCATCTGCCATTACAGGCGAAAACAATTAGCGACTACGGAAGACAATGCGGCCTTTGCTCAGGTCGTACGGGGTCAGTTCAACAGTCACTTTGTCGCCCGTCAAAATGCGGATATAGTTTTTGCGCATTTTACCGGAGATGTGCGCAGTTACCACGTGACCGTTTTCCAGTTCTACGCGAAACATGGTATTAGGCAACGTATCAAGTACGGTACCCTGCATTTCAATATTGTCTTCTTTGGCCATCTAATCCTCTGGGGTATCACTACCAAGTTTTGAACCGGCAAGATAATGCCGAAATTCATCAATTAAGTAAAGAATTGCGCGTTTAAAACGCAGCAAAACAATTTCAGCGTATTGCCCAAGCGTCACGGTACAACCGAACGGAAAGCGCATTCGTAAAGGGGATACGACAGGATAAACGTCAGGACGTTATCTGAAGCGAGGGTCCCAAACGGCGGCGGGGCAACAGGCAGAAGCTACTCTGCGGCGTAATTATAACACCCTCATAAAAAATATGCGGAAAACATTTAGGCATTGGGCATAAAGAGCATTCTGGGAACCCAAAAATCGCGCGGAAGAGTCTCCAGTCGGCACTGTTCAAGGTGTTCGATATAGCGTCGGCGGGAAATTTCAACCGCGCCGAGCGAGGCGGTGTGCTCATTCAGCACCTGACAATCCATCAGTTGTCCGCCGCGTTGGGCAAATTCCTGGCTAAAAACCAGCAGCGCGGTTTTCGACGCATTCGTGGCGCGGGAGAACATCGACTCACCGCAGAAAAGCGTGCCCTGCGCCACCCCGTACATCCCCCCAACGAGGTCATCATCTTTCCATACTTCGATGGAGTGCGCGTAGCCCAGCTCATGAAGCTGGTGGTAGGCGATAATGATGTCGCGGGTTATCCAGGTGCCTTCATGACGATCTTCAGCGCAGCCTTCGATTACCTGCCCGAAGGCGTGATTGAGCGTGACGCGATAGGGCGAATTTGCGTGAAAACGTTTCATGCTGCGGCTCAGGTGAAACTGCCCGGGCCACAGCACGGCTCGCGGGTCCGGAGACCACCATAAAATCGGGTCGCCGGGAGAAAACCACGGGAAGATGCCGCGCTGGTAAGCCATTAAGAGACGCGCCGGGCTGAGATCGCCGCCCAAAGCCAGCAATCCGTTAGGTTCACGCAGCGCCCCCTCCGGAGAAGGGAACGCAATATTATGGCGAGAAAGCTGCACCAGGCGCATGACAACAGAACTCCAGTACGCGAGAGAGGACGCTACAAATATAGTCTACAGGCGCTGTTTAAACTGGTAGTAGCGACCCTGTTTTGCCAGCAGCTCTGCGTGATTACCTTGCTCAATTATGTGTCCGTTGTCCATCACAATTATTCGATCGAAATTCACCAGCCCGCGCAGGCGGTGAGTGACCATCAGCACGGTTTTGCCTTTCATCACCTTTGTCAGTAAATCAAGAATTTGACTCTCGGTTGTCGCATCCAGACCTTCTGTCGGTTCATCCAGCAACATCAGCGGAGCATCATGCAGCAAGGCGCGCGCGATGGCCAGACGACGCAGTTCGCCGCCGGAAAGCTGTCGGCCCCCTTCACCCAGCCAGCTGTTCAACCCGTCGTCCTCAAGCAGCTTGTACAGCCCAACCTGTTCCAGCATCGCCCGCAGCGTATCGTCAGAGGCGTCCGGTGCCGCCAGAAGAAGATTATCGCGCAGCGTAGCGCTGAACAGGTGCACACGCTGGGGCACGACGCTGACGGTTTTACGCAAGGCCGCTTCGCTATAATCAGACAGCGGAAGGTCGTTAAACCGAATCTCGCCCTGCTGCGGGTCCCAGGCGCGCGTGAGGAGTTGCAAAAGCGTCGATTTGCCACATCCCGTACGGCCAAGGATCGCAATGCGCTGCCCGGCATCAACAGAAAGGCTGATGTCTTCCAGCGCGTTTTGCGCCTGCTTGTCGTAGGCGAAGGTGACGTTGCTGAGCGTCAGCGCGACCTGCTCCGGCACGATGGTTTGACCCGCGCTGAACTTCACTTCCGGCTCCTGCTCTGCAATATCCGTAATGCGCAGCGCAGAGGCAATCACCTGGCCGAGATGCTGAAAGGCGCCGGTGACCGGGGCTAAGGCTTCGAAGGCTGCCAGGGCACAGAAAACAAACAGCGCAATCAGCGGGCCAGGCTGCGGGTTACCGCCCACGCCACCGGAGGCCATCCAGAGCATGGCGATAACGGCAAACCCACCGATTAACATCATCAGCGCCTGAGAAAACGCGGTCAGTTCAGACTGGCGACGCTGGGCTTCATGCCAGTTCAGTTCCGTATTTTCCATACGGGTGCGGTAGCGCTTGCTGGCACCAAAAATGGTGAGCTCGGCCTGACCCTGCAACCAGGAGGTGAGCTGCTGGCGGTATTCCCCGCGCAGACGCGTCAGGTTTTCCCCGGTGGTTTTACCTGCACGATAAAACAGGGGCGGCAGAATAATCAGCGTCATCAGCATGATGCCGCCGAGCGTCAGTGCGATGGGAACATCCAGGAAACTCAACCCCAGCGTGACCACGACAATCACCACAAACGCGCCCACCATGGGCGAGATGACGCGCAGATAGAGGTGATCCAGCGTATCCACATCCGCAACTACGCGGTTGAGTAATTCGCCCTGCCGAAAACGTGCCAGCCCGGCAGGGGAGAGGGGCAGCAATTTGCTGAACGTATAAATACGCAGGTGTTGCAGCACGCGGAAGGTCGCGTCGTGGCTGACCAGGCGTTCGAAGTAGCGCCCGGCAGTTCGCGTAATCGCCGTGCCGCGCACCCCGGCGGCAGGCAGCATGTAGTTAAAGCTGTATAGCCCGGCAAAGCCTGCGGCCGCAGACGCGGAGAGGAACCAGCCAGAAAGCGTAAGCAGGCCGATGCTGGCGAGCAGAGTGATAATCGCCAGTACGATCCCGAGCGTCAGCATCCATTTGTGGCGTTTATACAAAGCAAGATAGGGAAGCAGGGCGCGCATCAGATATCCTCCTGACGGTTCGCCAGCAGGGTCGCAAAGGGCCCCTGCGCGGCAACAAGCGCGGCGTAATCGCCTTGCTCAACAATGTGTCCGTTTTCCATCACCCAGATCTGATCCCAGTCGGCAATACCTTCCAGCTGGTGGGTCACCATCAGGGTAGTTTGCTGGCGTGAGGCTGCGTTAAGCGCATCCATCACGCGCTGCTCGCTGTGAGCGTCCAGGCTGGCGGCGGGTTCGTCCAGCAGCATTAACGAACAGGGGTTCAGCAGCGCACGGGCAACCGCGACGCGCTGTGCCTGGCCCACTGACAGCCCGGCAGACTGATCGCCAATGACGGTATCGACACCCTGCGCAAGCAGCGGCAAAAACTCGCTGACCCAGGCGCGGTCGAGGACAGATTGCAGCTCATCGTCACGTGCATCCGGCCTTGCCAGCAGCACATTCTCGCGCAGCGTCGGGGCAGGCAGCTGAGGGTTTTGACCCACCCAGCTTAGCTGTTTACGCCAGGCATCAGGATCGAGCTCGCGTAGCTCCGTTTTGTTGATACGCAGCGATCCGGTGTACGCCATAAAACCTGACAGCGCATTCAACAATGAGCTTTTACCTGAGCCGCTGGTACCCACCAGCACCACACGTTGCCCGGCAGGCAGGGTAAAGTTTAGCGGGCCGGCCAGCACTTTGCCTTCAGGCGACAGAACAGAAAAATCCTGTGCTTCAATGGTCACCGGATCGTTCGTATTCAGCGTCACCTCACCACGCTCCGGATGTGCCAGCGGCGTTTCCATAAAGGTTTTCAGGCTGTCGGCAGCACCCACCGCCTGCGCTTTGGCATGGTAAAAGGTGCCGAGATCGCGAAGCGGCTGGAAAAATTCCGGGGCCAGGATCAGCGCCAGGAACCCGGCGGAAAGCGTGACCGCCGTACCGTAGTGGCCAAAGTCCAGCGCGCCGAGGTAGGAGAAGCCAAAGTAAACCGCCACAAGCGCAATCGACAGGGAGGTAAAGAACTCGAGCACGCCGGAAGAAAGGAAGGCCATGCGCAACACTTCCATGGTGCGCTGACGAAAATCCTGCGACGCCAGGCGAATGTTTTCGGTTTCCGCTTCACCACGACCAAAGATCCGCAGGGTTTCCATTCCGCGCAGACGGTCCAGGAAATGACCGCTCAACCGACCCAGCGCAAGGAAGTTGCGACGGTTGGCATCTGCCGCGCCCATGCCGACCATCGCCATAAACAGCGGGATGAGCGGGGCGGTCCCCATCAGGATCAGAGCCGCTACCCAGTTAACAGGGAAGATGGCGATAACAATCATCAGAGGCACAAACACTGCCAGCGCCATCTGTGGAAGATAACGCGCATAGTAATCGTGCATATCGTCGATTTGCTCAAGGATCAGCGTCGCCCAGCTACCGGCCGGTTTGCCCTGGATCCACGCAGGCCCGGCTTCCGAAAGCCGGTCGAGCACTTTGCGGCGGATCTCATAGCGGATGTGCTGGCCGGCATGGAACCCAACCCGTTCGCGCAGCCAGACCACCCACGCACGCAGGACGAAAACCAGCACCAGAACGATAAACGGCAGCAGCAGCGCTTCGCGCGGGATGCTCTCCATGATCATATGATTGAGAATGCGGGCCAGCAGCCATGCCTGGGCAACAATCAACAGACCGCTGATAAATCCCAGAACGCGGGAAATCATAAGCCAGCGGCGGGACAGAACGCTTTGCTGTTTCAGCCAGCGCGTTAACTCTTGTTGACGGGTTTTTTCCATTGCGTACTTTGCAGGTGACGTTATAAGAAATTAGACATCTGCATGTTACACGTGAGCAAAAATAAAGGCGACCAGTGGCCGCCTTTATTTACGTTTGTTACTGACTTGTAAAGATTATTTACCTTGTTCTGCCAGTCCGTCCAGATAGCGTTCTGCGTCCAGCGCGGCCATACAGCCGGTGCCCGCAGAGGTGATCGCCTGACGATAAATATGGTCCATCACGTCGCCAGCCGCGAAGACGCCTGGGATGCTGGTCTGCGTGGCATTGCCGTGAATGCCAGACTGCACTTTGATGTAGCCGTTCTCCAGCTCAAGTTGGCCTTCGAAAATGGCCGTGTTCGGGCTGTGACCGATTGCCACAAACAGGCCTGCCACCTCCAGCGTTTCGACGGTGTCGGTGTTCTGCGTATCACGAATTCGCAGACCCGCCACACCCATCTGATCGCCGGTCACTTCTTCCAGCGTACGGTTGGTATGCAGCACAATGTTGCCGCTCGCCACTTTATCCATCAGGCGTTTGATCAGGATCTTCTCGGCGCGGAAGGTGTCGCGACGGTGGATCAGGTGTACTTCTGAGGCGATGTTCGCCAGATACAACGCTTCTTCCACAGCGGTGTTGCCGCCGCCGATCACCGCAACTTTCTGGTTGCGATAGAAGAAACCGTCGCAGGTCGCGCAGGCTGATACGCCGCGCCCTTTGAATGCTTCTTCAGACGGCAGACCGAGATAACGGGCAGAGGCACCGGTAGCGATGATCAGCGCATCGCAGGTGTATTCACCGCTGTCGCCGGTCAGACGGAACGGACGGTTCTGCAAATCCACTTTATTAATGTGGTCGAACAGGATTTCGGTTTCGAATTTAGCAGCATGCTCGTGCATGCGCTCCATCAGCAGCGGCCCGGTCAGGTCGTTCGGGTCGCCCGGCCAGTTTTCCACTTCCGTGGTGGTGGTCAGCTGACCGCCTTTTTCCATCCCGGTAATCAGTACCGGTTGCAGGTTAGCGCGTGCAGCATAGACCGCTGCGGTATATCCCGCAGGTCCAGAACCAAGGATTAGCAGCTTACTGTGTTTGGTCGTGCCCATGAGATCCCCATTGTTGTTGGCAGGCAATGGGCTGGATTGTAGGGAATTTGTTGCCGTAAAAAAAGAGCACGACAGTTTTGCTTCCGATATATGCAATAGTCACGCCCTATGGATCAGACACGGTCATATCACGTCTGCTACTGAAAATCGCGCGTTTATAAGGCAATAAAATGATGATTAATACCCCCCCGTAATGAATATCCGGCATCTTGTACTAAAAATCGATGTTTTGCTTTGACAATCCCCTGCGCTTTTGCGAAAACATTCAAGGAAGAAAAAAAGACGCATGAACTGCATGCCGAATAGACATGCACGTAAATGCCATTTTTACCGGGTCAGTGAAATCTACGCATGGTGTGGACAGACGCCATACGTGATGTCTGTGACTGCTTTCGGGCAACGGTCTTCTTACCGCAGAACCCGAATCCACATCGCGTCTAATACATAACCAGGCGATGTGATGAATAACGGGTGCAGGCTCTGAACAGTGATGTGCACAGGGTCCAGGCAGGAGTAGGGAAGGAATACAGAGAGACAATAATAATGGTAGATAGCAAGAAGCGCCCTGGCAAAGATCTCGACCGTATCGATCGTAACATTCTTAATGAATTGCAAAAGGATGGGCGTATTTCCAACGTCGAGCTTTCAAAACGTGTGGGACTTTCCCCGACGCCGTGCCTTGAGCGTGTGCGTCGACTGGAAAGACAGGGTTTTATTCAGGGCTATACGGCTCTGCTAAACCCGCATTATCTGGATGCCTCACTTCTGGTATTTGTTGAGATTACTCTGAATCGTGGTGCGCCGGATGTGTTTGAGCAATTTAACGCCGCTGTACAAAAACTTGAAGAAATTCAAGAGTGTCATCTGGTTTCCGGTGATTTTGACTACCTGTTAAAAACCCGTGTGCCTGATATGTCCGCCTACCGTAAGCTGCTGGGTGAAACCCTGCTGCGTCTGCCAGGCGTGAACGACACCCGTACTTATGTGGTGATGGAAGAGGTCAAACAGAGCAATCGTCTGGTTATTAAGACGCGCTAACACGGAACAGGTGCAAAATCAGTGTAGTTTGATTACACTCCTGTTAATCCATACAGCAACAGTGCCGGGGATACCCGGCGCTGTTGTCCGTTTTAGCACACAGGCAGGACATGCCTGATACCTGGAGAGCCTTTCTTGAGCCAGGAATACACTGAAGACAAAGAAGTCACATTATCTAAGCTAAGCAGCGGACGTCGTCTCCTCGAGGCGTTACTGATTGTTATTGCCCTTTTTGCCGTCTGGCTGATGGCCGCCTTACTCAGTTTCAACCCCTCAGATCCCAGCTGGTCGCAAACCGCATGGCATGAGCCTATTCATAACTTAGGTGGCGTTCCCGGTGCCTGGCTTGCGGACACGCTCTTTTTCATTTTCGGAGTGATGGCTTATACCCTTCCCGTCATCATTATTGGCGGATGCTGGTTTGCCTGGCGTCATCGACAGAACGACGACTACATCGATTATTTTGCCGTTTCGCTGCGCCTGATTGGCGCCCTGGCGCTGATCCTCACCTCCTGTGGGCTGGCGGCGATCAACGCTGATGATATCTGGTACTTCGCCTCCGGCGGGGTGATCGGCAGCCTGTTGAGCTCCGCGCTGCAACCGATGCTTCATAGCAGCGGCGGCACGCTGGCGCTGCTCTGTATCTGGGCGGCGGGCCTGACGCTGTTTACCGGCTGGTCCTGGGTGAGCATTGCTGAGAAGATCGGCAGCTTTATTCTGACGCTGCTGACGTTCGCCAGCAACCGTACCCGTCGTGACGATACGTGGGTCGATGAAGACGAGTATGAAGATGAGTACGAAGAGGAAGACGAGGCGCCTGTACAGCGGCGTGAATCTCGCCGCGCGCGTATTCTGCGCGGTGCTCTGGCGCGCCGCCAGCGCGTCGCTGAAAAATTTGCTAACCCGTTAGGCCGTAAAACGGATGCCGCGCTGTTCTCCGGCAAACGTATGGATGAAGACGAGCAGATTGAGTATCGCGGTGCGGCCGTCGACCCTGATGACGTACTGTTCTCTGGCCATCGAGCCACGCCGGGAGAGTATGACGAATACGATCCGCTGCTGAATGGCCACTCCGTGACTGAACCGGTAGCCGCTGCTGCTGCCGCAACGACGGCTGCTCAGGCCCATGTTGCGCCTGTTGAAGCCGTGATGCCGTCCTCGCCTGTTCCGGCACCGGAGTCCGCGATCCAGCAACCGCAGGTAGACTGGCAGACTGCGCCAGGCGTCCATACGCCTGAACCGACCATTGCGCCTGAGCCTGAAAGTTATATTCCTGTGCAGCAGGAACAGTGGCAGCAACCGTATCAGCCGCCTGAGCCTGCCAGCGTGCCGCAACAACCGTATCAGGCTTATACGCCCGAACCCGCTGTACCTGAACAGCCATACGTTGCACCGGTGTCTGAACCCGAAGTGGTGGAGGAAGCGAAGCCATCCCGTCCGCCATTATACTATTTTGAAGAAGTGGAAGAGCGCCGCGCCCGTGAGCGCGAGCAGCTTGCCGCCTGGTATCAGCCCGTGCCCGAGCCGGTACAGGAGCCCGTTGCAAAAGCGCCTACTATAAGCGTTCCACCTGTAGAACCTACGTCAGCCGTCGCGTCGGGTGCTGAAGCCGTGAAGCAGGCAACGGCAGCCGCTGCCGCGTCCGCTCCGCTATTCAGCCCGGCAGCCGACAGCGCCCCGCGTCCTCAGGTGAAAGAGGGCATTGGTCCACAGCTGCCGCGCCCTAACCGCGTGCGCGTACCGACTCGCCGGGAGCTGGCCTCTTATGGCATTAAACTGCCTTCCCAGCGTATGGCGGAAGAAAAAGCCCGTGAGTCCGACTACGAAGATGATGCCGACGAACTGCATCAGGATGAGCTGGCGCGTCAGTTTGCTGCCCAGCAGAATCAGCGTTACGGCGAAGAGTATCAGCATGACGTGCCTTCACAGCATCACGTGCCTTCACAGCAGGACGACGATGATGCGGCCGAAGCGGAGCTGGCGCGCCAGTTTGCAGCAACGCAGCAGCAGCGTTATTCCGGTGAGCAACCTTCGGGGGCAAACCCGTTCTCGCTGTCGGATTTCGAATTCTCACCAATGAAAGATCTGGTGGATGATGGCCCAAGCGAACCGCTGTTCACTCCGAGCGTAATGCCGGAAGCGGAGCCGGTGCGTCAGCCGTCTGCACCACAGGCTTACGTGCAGCCGCAACAGCCGGCGCCGCAGGCGTATGCGCAGCCGCAGACACCTTCTCAACCGCCTCAGCCAGAATTCCAGCAGCCAGCACCACAGCCGCAGGAGAGCCTGATTCACCCGCTGCTGATGCGTAACGGAGACAGCCGACCGCTGCAACGACCAAGTACGCCGCTACCGTCGCTGGATCTGTTAACGCCACCGCCAGCGGAAGTCGAGCCGGTGGATACCTTTGCCCTTGAGCAGATGGCGCGTCTGGTGGAAGCGCGTCTGGCTGACTTCCGCATTAAAGCGGACGTGGTGAACTACTCACCGGGCCCGGTGATCACCCGTTTCGAACTGAACCTGGCACCGGGCGTAAAAGCGGCGCGTATTTCTAACCTCTCCCGCGACCTGGCGCGTTCTCTGTCCACCGTGGCGGTACGTGTGGTGGAAGTGATCCCAGGTAAGCCTTACGTTGGCCTTGAGCTGCCAAACAAGAAACGCCAGACCGTTTATCTGCGTGAAGTTCTGGATAACACCAAATTCCGCGACAACCCGTCCCCGCTGACCGTGGTGCTGGGTAAAGATATCGCCGGCGATCCGGTGGTTGCCGATCTCGCGAAGATGCCGCACCTGCTGGTTGCGGGTACTACCGGCTCAGGTAAATCGGTCGGGGTGAACGCCATGATCCTCAGTATGCTCTACAAAGCGCAGCCTGAAGACGTGCGTTTCATCATGATCGACCCAAAAATGCTCGAACTGTCCGTCTACGAAGGCATTCCGCACCTGTTAACGGAAGTGGTTACCGACATGAAGGACGCCGCCAACGCATTACGCTGGAGCGTCAATGAAATGGAGCGTCGCTACAAGCTGATGTCGGCGCTGGGCGTGCGTAACCTGGCCGGTTATAACGAGAAAATCGCCGAGGCGGCGCGTATGGGCCGTCCGATTCCGGACCCATACTGGAAGCCGGGTGACAGCATGGATGCCCAGCATCCGGTGCTGGAAAAACTGCCTTACATCGTGGTGCTGGTGGATGAATTTGCCGACCTGATGATGACCGTTGGCAAGAAAGTGGAAGAGCTGATTGCGCGTCTGGCACAGAAAGCGCGTGCGGCGGGCATCCACCTGGTACTGGCAACGCAGCGTCCGTCCGTGGATGTAATCACCGGTCTTATTAAGGCAAACATCCCGACCCGTATCGCGTTTACCGTGTCGAGTAAAATTGACTCCCGTACTATCCTTGACCAGGGCGGAGCAGAGTCGCTGCTGGGGATGGGTGATATGCTCTATTCCGGGCCGAACTCCACCTCGCCGGTGCGTGTTCACGGTGCGTTTGTTCGCGACCAGGAAGTGCACGCGGTTGTGCAGGACTGGAAAGCGCGCGGGCGACCGCAATATGTTGACGGCATCACCTCTGACAGCGAAAACGAAGGTGGCGGTGGTGGTTTTGACGGCGGCGAAGAGCTGGATCCGTTATTCGACCAGGCGGTTAATTTCGTCACCGAAAAACGCAAAGCGTCCATCTCCGGCGTGCAGCGCCAGTTCCGTATCGGTTACAACCGCGCGGCGCGTATCATTGAGCAGATGGAAGCCCAGGGCATCGTGAGCGAACAGGGGCACAACGGTAACCGTGAGGTGCTGGCGCCACCGCCTTTTGAGTAATCTTCAGCGATTGCAAAGAAGGGTAAATCAGCAAAAATTAAGCATATTCTTCTGTCGCCTGCCTTCGGGCAGGTACAGAATAGAAACGGAACCCCCATATCGGGAAGACGTATTTTAAGGAATAACAATGAAAAAAATCGCCATCGCCTGTGCATTACTCTCCAGTTTTGTTGCCAGCAGCGTCTGGGCTGATGCAGCCAGCGACCTTAAAAGCCGACTGGATAAAGTGAGCAGTTTCCACGCCAGCTTCACGCAAAAAGTGACTGACGGCAGCGGCAACGCGGTGCAGGAAGGCCAGGGAGATTTGTGGGTGAAACGCCCAAATCTGTTCAACTGGCACATGACCCAGCCGGATGAAAGCGTTCTGGTGTCTGACGGTAAAACCCTGTGGTTCTACAATCCGTTTGTTGAGCAGGCGACCGCCACCTGGCTCAAAGACGCGACCAGCAATACGCCGTTTATGCTCATTGCCCGTAACCAGTCCAGCGACTGGCAGCAGTACAACATCAAACAAAACGGTGATGAGTTCGTCCTTACGCCAAAAGGCAGCAACGGTAATCTGAAGCAGTTCACCATTAACGTGAGCAGCAACGGTACCATCAATCAGTTCGGCGCGGTTGAGCAGGACGATCAGCGCAGCAGCTATCAGTTGAAGTCTCAGCAAAACGGCGCCATTGATGCATCGAAATTCACCTTTACCCCGCCGCAGGGCGTAACGGTGGACGACCAACGCAATAAGTAAGAGGCATGAGTGAGCAACCTGTCGCTCGATTTTTCAGATAATGCGTTTCAACCTCTGGCCGCCCGTATGCGGCCAGAAAATTTAGCGCAGTACATCGGTCAGCAACATCTGCTGGCTGCGGGGAAACCCTTGCCGCGCGCTATTGAGGCGGGGCATCTGCACTCCATGATCCTCTGGGGGCCACCCGGCACCGGAAAAACCACGCTCGCTGAAGTGATCGCCCGCTATGCCAACGCGGACGTTGAGCGCATCTCGGCGGTCACGTCGGGGGTGAAAGAGATCCGCGAGGCGATCGAGCGGGCGCGACAAAACCGCAATGCCGGACGTCGCACCATTCTGTTTGTCGACGAAGTTCACCGCTTCAACAAGAGCCAGCAGGACGCCTTTCTGCCGCACATTGAAGACGGTACGATTTTCTTTATCGGCGCCACCACGGAAAACCCGTCGTTTGAACTGAACTCTGCGCTACTCTCCCGGGCGCGCGTGTATCTGCTTAAATCGCTGACCACGGAAGATATTGAAAAAGTTCTGACGCAGGCGATGGAGGACAACGCGCGTGGTTACGGCGGACAGGATATCGTTCTGCCGGACGAGACGCGTCTTGCTATCGCCGAACTGGTTAACGGTGATGCCCGTCGTGCGTTGAACACGCTCGAAATGATGGCCGATATGGCCGAAGTGGACGATGCGGGCAAGCGCGTATTAAAGCCTGAACTGCTCACCGAAATTGCCGGTGAGCGCAGCGCGCGCTTCGATAATAAAGGCGATCGTTTTTACGACCTCATCTCTGCATTACACAAGTCCGTGCGCGGCAGCGCTCCGGATGCGGCGCTCTACTGGTATGCGCGTATCATCACCGCCGGTGGCGATCCGTTATATGTCGCGCGTCGCTGCCTGGCGATTGCGTCAGAAGATGTCGGTAATGCCGATCCACGCGCCATGCAGGTCGCTATTTCCGCCTGGGACTGCTTTACCCGCGTCGGGCCTGCGGAGGGCGAGCGTGCCATTGCGCAGGCGATTGTGTATCTGGCTTGCGCACCGAAAAGTAACGCGGTGTATACCGCCTTCAAAGCGGCGATGTCGGATGCACGTGAACGTCCGGACTACGATGTGCCGGTTCATCTGCGCAATGCGCCAACCAAATTGATGAAAGAGATGGGTTACGGGCAGGAGTATCGCTACGCCCATGACGAACCCAACGCCTACGCCGCCGGCGAGGAGTATTTCCCGCAGGAGATGGCACAAACCCGCTATTATCACCCCACAAATAGAGGTCTTGAGGGTAAGATTGGCGAAAAGCTCGCCTGGCTTGCCGGACAGGATCAAAATAGCCCTATAAAACGCTACCGTTAGTTCAATCGTTGCGGTAATGTTGGCAATATATCTCTGTGGCCGCAGGCTGTGGTCACTTTTTCCTCTTTTAATTCGATAAGCACAGGATAAGCATGCTCGATCCCAATCTGCTGCGTAATGAGCCAGACGCAGTCGCTGAAAAACTGGCACGCCGGGGCTTTAAGCTGGATGTAGATAAGCTGCGCGCTCTTGAAGAGCGTCGTAAAGTTTTGCAGGTACAAACAGAAAATCTGCAGGCAGAGCGTAATTCTCGATCGAAATCCATTGGCCAGGCGAAAGCGCGCGGGGAAGATATTGAGCCATTACGCCTGGAAGTGAACAAACTGGGTGAAGAGCTGGATCAGGCGAAAGCTGAACTGGACGTTCTTCAGGCTGAAATTCGTGATATCGCTCTGGCGATCCCGAACATTCCTGACGATAGCGTCCCTGTCGGCAAAGACGAAAACGACAACGTTGAAGTGAAACGCTGGGGTACGCCTCGCGAGTTTGACTTCGAGGTGCGCGATCACGTGACGCTGGGCGAAATGCACGCGGGCCTGGACTTTGCGGCTGCGGTTAAGCTGACCGGTTCTCGCTTCGTGGTAATGAAAGGTCAGATTGCTCACCTGCACCGCGCGCTGGCGCAGTTTATGCTGGATCTGCACACCGAGCAGCATGGCTACAGCGAAACCTACGTTCCGTATCTGGTTAACCACGATACGCTGTACGGTACAGGCCAGCTGCCGAAATTTGCCGGCGATCTGTTCCATACCCGTCCGCTGGACGAAGAAGCTGACAGCAGCAACTACGCGCTGATCCCAACCGCGGAAGTGCCGCTGACCAACCTCGTGCGTGATGAGATCATCGACGAAGACGATCTGCCAATCAAACTGACTGCGCACTCTCCATGTTTCCGTTCTGAAGCCGGTTCTTACGGTCGTGATACGCGCGGTCTGATCCGTATGCACCAGTTCGATAAAGTTGAGATGGTGCAGATCGTTCGTCCGGAAGAGTCTATGGACGCGCTGGAAGAGATGACAGGTCACGCAGAGAAAGTGCTGGAGCTGCTGGGGCTGCCATACCGCCGTATGGCGCTGTGCACCGGTGACATGGGCTTCGGCGCCTGCAAAACCTTCGACCTCGAAGTCTGGGTGCCTGCGCAAAACACCTACCGTGAAATCTCCTCTTGCTCTAACGTCTGGGATTTCCAGGCGCGTCGTATGCAGGCGCGTTGCCGCAGCAAGTCCGACAAGAAGACCCGTCTGGTTCATACCCTGAACGGTTCTGGTCTGGCGGTTGGCCGTACGCTGGTTGCCGTGCTGGAGAACTACCAGCAGGCAGATGGTCGTATTGAGATCCCTGAGGTGCTGCGTCCTTACATGAAAGGCCAGCAGTTCATCGGCTAATATTTTGCTGCAAAACAAAAAAGCGCCTCAGGGCGCTTTTTTTATATCTTTGATTTGATACGACGCAATATTCCCTCCCTCTAAAGTAGTAATACTCCTCCGAACGAAAGTTAGCATAAAACACCTGTAACGAAGGAATTCGTTATATATAAAACTACATAGCGGTATGCGCCGCCTCTCTTTTCTTTGTGAGCAACCAAAGTGAGTCTTTATGAAAATCAAAGCGCCTGAAGCGTTAATGGCTGCCGAGGTCACTCGCCGTGGGTTGATGAAAACCACGGCAATAGGTGGTCTGGCGGTTGCCAGCAGCGCCTTTACGCTTCCTTTTACCCGTCTGGCGTCGGCGGCGGAGGCTCTGTCTCCCGCTTCAGCCCCGGAAAAAGTGGTGTGGAGTGCCTGTACCGTTAACTGTGGTAGCCGTTGTCCCCTGCGTATGCATGTTGTGGACGGTGAAATCAAATACGTTGAAACCGACAATACCGGCGATGATAACTACGAAGGGTTACACCAGGTTCGTGCCTGTCTGCGTGGCCGCTCAATGCGCCGTCGCGTTTATAACCCGGATCGTCTGAAATATCCGATGAAGCGTGTCGGTAAGCGTGGGGAAGGGAAGTTCGAGCGCATTAGCTGGGACGAAGCCTACGATATTATCGCGACCAACATGCAGCGCCTGATCAAAGAATACGGCAACGAATCCATCTACCTGAACTATGGCACCGGGACGCTGGGCGGCACCATGACCCGCTCCTGGCCGCCGGGTAAAACGCTGGTAGCGCGCCTGATGAACTGCTGCGGCGGCTATCTCAACCATTATGGCGACTACTCTTCCGCACAGATTGCCGCGGGCCTGAACTACACCTATGGCGGCTGGGCAGACGGTAACAGCCCGTCGGATATAGAAAACAGCAAGCTGGTGGTATTGTTCGGCAACAACCCGGGCGAAACGCGTATGAGCGGCGGTGGGGTAACCTATTATCTTGAGCAGGCGCGCGCCAAATCCAACGCACGTATGATCATCGTCGATCCGCGCTACACCGATACCGGCGCGGGGCGAGAAGACGAGTGGATCCCTATCCGCCCTGGTACCGATGCGGCGCTGGTCAATGCGCTGGCGTATGTGATGATCACTGAAAACCTCGTCGATCAGCCGTTCCTTGATAAATACTGCGTCGGCTATGACGAGAAGACGCTGCCAGCCAGCGCACCGGCTAACGGGCATTACAAAGCGTATATTCTTGGTCAGGGCAGCGACGGGGTAGCGAAAACCCCTGAGTGGGCATCTACCATCACCGGCATTCCAGTCGAACGTATTGTTCAACTGGCCCGTGAAATTGGTTCAGCAAAACCGGCTTATATCAGCCAGGGCTGGGGACCGCAGCGTCACGCGAACGGCGAAATTGCCACCCGCGCTATTTCTATGCTCTCGATTCTGACTGGCAACGTCGGCATTCACGGCGGTAATAGCGGGGCGCGTGAAGGCTCGTATGAAGTACCGTTTGAACGTATGCCAACGCTGGATAACCCGGTTCAGACCAGCATCTCCATGTTTATGTGGACGGACGCGATCGAGCGCGGCCCGGAAATGACCGCGCTACGCGACGGCGTTCGGGGTAAAGATAAGCTGGATGTGCCAATCAAAATGATCTGGAACTATGCCGGTAACTGCCTGATCAACCAGCACTCAGAGATCAACCGCACCCACGAAATTTTGCAGGACGACAAGAAGTGCGAAATGATTGTGGTGATCGACTGCCACATGACCTCATCGGCGAAGTATGCCGATATTCTGCTCCCAGACTGCACCGCCTCTGAGCAGATGGATTTCGCGCTGGACGCCTCCTGCGGCAACATGTCCTATGTGATCTTCACAGACCAGGCCATCAAACCGCGCTTCGAGTGCAAAACTATCTATGAGATGACGTCCGAGCTGGCGAAACGTCTTGGCGTTGAGCAGCAGTTCACAGAGGGGCGTACTCAGGAAGAGTGGATGCGCCATCTGCACGAGCTCTCACGCAAAGCCATTCCAGACCTGCCGGACTTCGATACCTTCCGCAAGCAGGGCATGTACAAGCAGCGCGATCCGGAAGGGCATCACGTGGCGTATAAAGCCTTCCGCGACGATCCGCAGGCCAATCCGCTGACCACGCCGTCGGGCAAAATCGAGATCTACTCCGAAGAGCTGGCAAAAATTGCCGCAACGTGGGAATTGCCGGAAGGGGACGTTATCGATCCGCTGCCGATCTATACGCCTGGCTTCGAAAACTACAACGATCCGCTGACGGAGAAATTCCCACTTCAGTTAACCGGTTTCCACTACAAAGCGCGTGTTCACTCCACCTACGGCAACGTTGACGTTCTGAAAGCGGCCTGCCGACAGGAGATGTGGATCAACCCGATGGATGCGAAAGCGCGCGGCATCAGTAATGGCGATCGCGTACGTATCTTCAACGGACGTGGCGAAGTGCATATCGAAGCTAAAGTGACTCCGCGCATGATGCCTGGCGTTGTCGCGCTGGGGGAAGGGGCCTGGTATAACCCGGATGCGAACCGTATCGATCAGGCGGGCTGCATCAACGTTCTCACTACGCAGCGTCCATCGCCGCTGGCGAAGGGCAACCCATCCCACACAAACCTCGTTCAGGTTGAAAAGGCGTAAGGAGTAACCGATGACAACCCAGTATGGATTTTTTATTGATTCCAGCCGCTGCACCGGGTGTAAAACCTGCGAGCTGGCCTGCAAGGATTACAAAGATCTGACCCCGGACGTCAGCTTCCGTCGTATTTATGAATACGCAGGCGGCGACTGGCAGGAGGATAACGGCGTCTGGCATCAGAACGTCTTCGCCTATTACCTGTCGATTGCCTGCAACCACTGCGAAGATCCGGCCTGCACCAAGGTCTGCCCGAGCGGGGCAATGCACAAGCGCGACGACGGTTTTGTGGTGGTGGACGAGGATGTCTGCATTGGCTGTCGCTACTGCCACATGGCCTGCCCGTACGGTGCGCCGCAGTATAACGCGGCTAAAGGCCACATGACCAAGTGCGACGGCTGCCACAGCCGCGTGGCGGACGGCAAAAAGCCCATCTGCGTCGAGTCCTGCCCGCTGCGCGCGCTGGACTTTGGCCCGATTGAAGAGCTGCGTAAAAAACACGGCCAGCTTGCTGCGGTCGCGCCGCTGCCGTCTGCGCACTTCACGAAGCCGAGTATTGTGATTAAACCTAACGCCAACAGCCGTCCGACGGGTGACACCACTGGCTACCTGGCAAACCCGAAGGAGGTGTGAGATGGGAAGTGGATGGCATGAATGGCCGCTTATGATCTTCACGGTCTTTGGGCAGTGCGTGGCAGGCGGGTTTATCGTCCTTGCGCTGGCGCTGTTAAAAGGGAACCTCAATGCTGAACAGCAGCAGCGTTTAGTGTTGAGCATGTTTGGCCTGTGGGTGTTGATGGGGATTGGGTTTATCGCCTCTACGTTGCACCTGGGCTCACCGATGCGCGCGTTTAACTCCCTAAACCGCGTAGGTGCCTCTTCGCTGAGTAACGAGATTGCCAGCGGCGCAATCTTCTTTGCAGTTGGCGGGCTGGGGTGGTTACTGGCAGCGCTGAAAAAGCTGCCGTCAGGGTTACGTGCGTTGTGGCTCATCGTCACCATGGTACTGGGCGTTGTCTTCGTCTGGATGATGGTCCGGGTGTACAACACCATCGATACCGTTCCGACCTGGTACAGCGTCTGGACGCCGATGAGCTTCTTCCTGACCATGTTTATTGGCGGGCCGCTGCTGGGTTATCTGCTTCTGCGTGTAGCTGGCATTAATGGTTGGGCGATGCGCCTGCTGCCCGCGGTCTCGCTGCTGGCACTGGTCATCAGTACCGTTGTAGCGCTTATGCAGGGAGCGGAGCTGGCGACGATTCACAGCTCTATCCAACAGGCTTCGGCGCTGGTACCGGATTACGGTTCTCTGATGGCCTGGCGTGTGGTGCTGCTGACGGCGGCGCTGGTGTGCTGGATTGCCCCTCAGCTTAAAGGTTACGCGCCTGCGCTACCGTTGCTGTCACTGGCCTTTGTGCTGGTGCTGGCAGGGGAGTTAATTGGTCGCGGCGTATTTTACGGTCTGCATATGACGGTCGGTATGGCTGTCGCCAGCTAATTTTAGATTTTGTTATAAAAAGCCGGGACATAGTGCCCGGCTTTTCTTTTTTCATTCATGAAATTTTTCGACTGATGTTTCGCTGTTAAAATTCCCGGAAATAAATAAAAACAAATAGATAATTAATATTGGTAGCAGGCTTTGCATTAGCAGGATGAGTTTTTTAAATCGACAAGGCGCATATCGTGCGTGACGCCTGAATCGGTGGATTGACTTTGTTTTTGCCAGTGGCATGATGCGCACGAAATCTGAACTTCCTCACGGTTTTTAATCCATGACCACCTATACCCGCCCGGTGCTTTTGTTGCTCTGTGGCCTGCTTTTGCTGACCCTGGCGATCGCGGTGTTGAACACACTCGTCCCGCTATGGCTCGCCCATGAAAACTTACCAACCTGGCAGGTGGGTATGGTTAGCTCGTCCTTTTTTACGGGCAATCTGCTGGGCACCTTATTAACGGGCAGCCTTATTAAGCGCTTTGGTTTTAACCGCAGCTATTATCTGGCGTCACTGATCTTTGCCGTCGGCTGCGCCGGTTTAGGACTAATGGTCGGCTTCTGGAGCTGGATGGTCTGGCGCTTTATTGCGGGCGTTGGCTGCGCCATGATCTGGGTGGTGGTTGAAAGTGCGCTGATGTGCAGCGGCACGTCCCGTAATCGCGGGCGTCTGCTGGCGGCTTATATGATGGTTTACTACGTCGGTACCGTTCTGGGACAACTGATGGTCAGCAAATTCCCAACCGACCTGATGAGCGTTCTGCCATGGGTAACAGGGATGGTGCTGGCCGCAATTCTGCCGCTGCTCTTTACCCGTATCGTGAACCAGAGCAGTGAGCATCAGGAGGCCACGCACGTTTGGCCGATGCTGAGACTGCGCCATGCGCGCCTGGGGATTAACGGCTGTATTATTTCCGGGATTGTGCTGGGGTCGCTCTATGGCCTGATGCCGCTCTATCTTAACCATCAGGGTGTCAGTGATTCCGGGATCGGTTTCTGGATGGCGGTGATGGTCAGCGCGGGGATTGTCGGCCAGTGGCCAATTGGCCGCCTGGCGGACCGCTTTGGTCGTCTGCTGGTGCTGCGCGTCCAGGTTTTCGTGGTCATCATGGGCTGTCTCGCCATGCTCAGCAACGCCGCGATGGCGCCTGCGCTGTTCATTCTGGGGGCTGCGGGTTTTACGCTCTATCCGGTCGCGATGGCCTGGGCCTGTGAGAAAGTTGAGCATCACCAGCTGGTGGCGATGAACCAGGCATTGTTGCTGAGTTACACCATCGGCAGTTTACTGGGGCCGACTTTTACCGCTATGCTCATGCAAAATTACTCTGATAATCTGCTGTTTATCATGATCGCCAGCGTATCGTTTATTTATCTGTTAATGCTGCTGCGCAAAGCGGGCGAGCACCCAACGCCAGTGGCACATGCCTGATTAAATAAAAGCCTGTCGATGACAGGCTTTTTTGTCCCTGTCACATATAAGACTTTTACTTATTGTGAGTTTTTACTGCCTGGCGATAATTCAAATGAGTTCTACCACTAAAAGGCAGCAATCATGTCTACTCGTCGTTTTTCCACTACCGCACTTGCCGTAGTGTTGGCTTTAACGTTTGCAACGGCTCCGGCCATGGCTAATCCTGGAAACGGGAATGGCGGTGGTCACGGAAACGGTGGCGGACAAGGTAATAGCGGCAGTCATGGTAACGGGAACGCTGGTAACCATGGTAATAAGCACAATACCGGCCAGGATAATCCAGGAAAATCGGATAAGAGCTTTAAAAACAGCAACGATGTTGGTCATGATGTTGACGTCCGCGTGAGCTTCGATCATGCCCGCCATCTGGCACTGAATTACGGCTTAACGGGCTACGACTCTCTGCCTCCGGGTATTGCGAAAAACCTGGCGCGCGGTAAGCCACTGCCTCCGGGCATTGCGAAGAAAACCGTGCCAGCCGATATGCTGGGTCAGCTTCCTTCTTATCCGGGCTATGAATGGCGCGTGGTGGGTGACGACCTGGTCTTAATTGCGCTGAGTACCGCGATTGTGACTTCGGTGATTAACGGCGTCTTTAAATAGAATATAAAAAGGCCCGGTTTTCACCGGGCCTTTTCGTTAATACATGACCTTGTGGCCATACTGCTCAAGAATACCTTTGACGCGCTCCATCGTCTCTTTTTTCGGCGGCTTCACGCCATCGAGCTTGTACTCTTCACCCATTGCCACCCATTTGTGTTTACCCAGCTCGTGATAGGGCAGGAGTTCAATTTTCTCCACGTTACCCATATCCCGGGTAAATTCGCCCAGACGATGTGCAGAATCATCATCATCTGACCAGCCCGGCACCACCACGTAGCGGATCCAGGTCTTGACGCCTTTGTTGGCAATGTATTTGGCAAATTCCAGCGTACGGTGGTTTGAGACGCCAACCAGATTCTGGTGGATCTCATCGTTCATCTGCTTGAGATCGAGCATCACCAGATCGGTCACTTCTAGCAGTTCATCAATAACCGGATCGTAACGGCGCACAAAGCCGTTGGTGTCGAGGCAGGTATGAATACCTTCTTTATGGCAGGCGCGGAACCAGTCGCGCACAAATTCAGCCTGAAGAATGGCTTCACCGCCGGATGCCGTCACGCCACCACCGGACGCGTTCATGAAGTGGCGATAGGTCACCACCTCTTTCATCAGATCCTCAACGGTGACTTCTTTACCGCCATGGGTGTCCCAGGTGTCACGGTTATGGCAGTACAGGCAGCGCATCAGGCAGCCCTGGAAGAAAGTGATAAAGCGGATCCCCGGGCCATCGACGGTGCCACAGGATTCAAAGGAGTGAATGCGACCAATAATTGACATTGCGGTGATATCTCCGAATTTGGCCCATCCGGGGGCCTATGTAGATGCACAGCTCAAAGGCTATGTCGAGTCTGTTTTGGCTGTTATCCATTAAGTATAGATAGCGGACAAAAGAGACTGATGAAGCGAGGGTGTTAAAAAGGCCCCACTTGCGTGGAGCCTTTATTGTACGCTTTTTAACGCGTGATTTCAGTCAATTCCACTTACATGGACTGAGTGAAAGTACGGGTGATAACGTCCTGCTGCTGTTCTTTCGTCAGGGAGTTAAAACGTACTGCGTAGCCAGATACGCGGATGGTCAGCTGAGGATATTTCTCAGGATGTTCCATCGCGTCGAGCAGCATTTCACGGTTCATCACGTTCACGTTCAGGTGCTGACCACCTTCAATGGACGCTTCGTGGTGGAAGTAACCATCCATCAGACCCGCGAGGTTAGTTTTACGTACTTCGTCGTCTTTACCCAGCGCGTTTGGCACGATAGAGAAGGTGTAAGAGATACCATCTTTCGCGTATGCAAACGGCAGTTTAGCAACGGAGGTCAGAGAGGCAACCGCACCTTTCTGGTCACGACCGTGCATTGGGTTAGCACCTGGGCCGAATGGCGCGCCAGCACGACGACCGTCTGGGGTGTTACCGGTTTTCTTACCATACACAACGTTAGAGGTGATGGTCAGAACAGACTGAGTCGGGATAGCGTTACGATAGGTAGTGAGTTTCTGAATTTTCTTCATGAAACGTTCTACCAGGTCAACCGCCATGTCATCAACGCGAGCGTCGTTGTTACCAAACTGCGGATATTCGCCTTCGATTTCGAAGTCGATAGCCAGACCATCTTCGTCACGAATTGGTTTAACTTTCGCATATTTGATTGCAGACAGGGAGTCAGCCGCAACGGACAGACCTGCGATACCACACGCCATGGTGCGAACGACGTCACGGTCGTGCAGCGCCATCAGAGAGGCTTCGTAGCTGTACTTGTCGTGCATGTAGTGGATGACGTTCAGCGCAGTGACATACTGCTTAGCCAGCCAGTCCATGAAGTGATCCATGCGCTCCATCACTTCGTCGAAGTTCAGAAGGTCGCCTTTGATCGGTTCAGACTTAGGACCAACCTGCATTTTCAGTTTTTCGTCAACGCCGCCGTTGATTGCGTACAGCATGGTTTTCGCCAGGTTTGCACGCGCACCGAAGAACTGCATTTGCTTACCAACAACCATTGGGCTTACGCAGCACGCGATAGCGTAGTCGTCGTTGTTGAAGTCCGGACGCATCAGGTCATCGTTCTCGTATTGCAGAGAAGAGGTGTCGATGGACACTTTAGCGGCGAATTTCTTGAAGTTCAGTGGCAGTTTTTCAGACCACAGAACGGTGATGTTCGGCTCCGGAGAAGGACCCATGGTGTACAGGGTGTTCAGGAAGCGGAAGCTGTTTTTGGTTACCAGCGTACGGCCATCTACGCCCATACCGCCGATAGATTCGGTTGCCCAGATTGGGTCACCAGAGAACAGCTCATCATATTCTGGAGTACGCAGGAAGCGAACCATACGCAGTTTCATGACCAGGTGGTCAATCATTTCCTGAGCGTCTTGTTCGGTGATTTTGCCTGCTTTGATATCGCGTTCGATATACGCATCCAGGAAGGTAGATACGCGGCCGAAGGACATTGCTGCACCGTTCTGAGACTTAACCGCGGCCAGGTAGCCGAAGTAGGTCCACTGGATAGCTTCCTGAGCGTTGGTTGCAGGACCAGAGATATCACAGCCGTATTTAGCCGCCATCTCTTTGATCTGACCCAGCGCACGGTGCTGTTCAGCAATCTCTTCACGCAGACGGATAGTCGCTTCCAGGTTTACGCCGTTTTCCAGGTCAGACTGGAGAGAGACGAACTGCGCGTATTTGTCTTTCATCAGGAAGTCGATACCGTACAGCGCAACGCGACGGTAGTCACCGATGATACGGCCACGGCCATAGGCATCTGGCAGACCGGTCAGAACGCCAGATTTACGGCAGTTCAGAATGTCTTTGGTGTAAACATCGAATACACCCTGGTTATGGGTTTTACGGTATTCGGTGAAGATTTTTTTCAGCATTGGGTCCAGCTCGCGGTTATACGCTTTGCAGGAACCTTCAACCATTTTAATGCCACCGAACGGGATGATTGCGCGTTTCAGTGGTGCTTCAGTCTGGAGACCAACGATTTTCTCAAGGGCTTTGTTGATGTAGCCAGCATCGTGAGAAGTGATGGTAGAAGCAACGGAGGTGTCAAAATCAACTGGCGCGTGAGTGCGGTTTTCCAGTTTAACGCCTTCCATTACGCTGTCCCACAGCTTGGTGGTTGCATCAGTCGCACCAGCCAGGAAGGATTCGTCACCTTCATACGGGGTATAGTTTTTCTGAATGAAGTCACGGACGTTGACTTCATTCTGCCAGTCACCTTTCGTAAAACCTTCCCAGGCTGTGGCTAACTTTTCATTAAGCTCGGACATGTAACACCTACCTTCTTAAGTGGATTTTTTATTTACTGCCTGAGACAACCATTAATGATGATCGCCGCCACGCAGGTAAATGACCCAGTATGTCAACCCAACTAACAGACCCCCACCGATAATGTTCCCGATAGTGACGGGGATCAGGTTATCAGTAATGAAATTCATAATAGTCAGGTGTGAAAAACTTTCCGGGGTTGAACCAACAGCAGTCCAGAACTCCGGGCTTGCAAAGTTGCGGATAACAATCCCCATCGGGATCATGAACATATTCGCAATACTGTGCTCAAAGCCGCTGGCAACAAACATCGCAACCGGCAGAACCATAATCATGGCTTTATCCATCAGGCTACGACCAGAGTAGCTCATCCAGACCGCCAGGCAGACCATCAGGTTTGCAAGGATGCCGAGAGCAACGGCTTCGATAAATGTATGGTGCATTTTGTGGTCGGCGGTTTGCAGGACGTTAAGCCCCCAGCCGCCGTTGGCGGTCATGTACTCGCCAGAAAGCCACATCAACAGAACAAAGAGCAGACAGCCAATCAGGTTGCCAACGTAGACGTTGAGCCAGTTGCGCCCCAGTTGACCCCAGGTAATTCTTCCGCTGGCTTTTGCCACAACAATCAGCACCGTTGAGGTGAAGAGGTCGGCGCCGCAGATGACGCAGAGGATCAGACCCAGTGAGAAGCAAATACCACCAATCAGTTTCGCTATGCCGAAAGGCATCCCGGCAGTGCCGGTGGTGGCTGTGATATAGAAGACGAAAGCGATGGAGATGAACACCCCAGCCGTAATGGCCAGAAAGAACGTCGTCATCGGATGTTTCGTTGCTTTGTAGACACCCGCTTCTTCGGCAACTTTCGCCATCGCAGCGGGGAGTAATAGATCAAAAGGGTTGTCAGCTTTCACACTAACTCTCTCTTTATTAAGTCGGCGACGAGATACTAACAAAGCATTATAGAAGAGAAATTGATATAGATCATATCTCGCCTGGCTTATAGGCCCGCAGTGTGTATGGTTTTACAGCAAAAGCGGAGTAAGTATTTGATTATCCGTATAAAAATAAATTTTAAAAGTTATGAAAAGAGTTGAATTTTTTCCTTCAGCCTCCCGTGGAACAGTTAATTAAAATGGAGTATTTATTAGAATTAGTAACAGTAAAGCCCAGGTAAGCGTTTTTATATTTACCCGTGGTTAACTTAATTATTACAATTAAACGTCATTGCGGAAAAATAAAAAAAAGGGGCAATGAAATTGCCCCGTAATATAGCTCAGGCGATTGAATACGCCTACAGCCATTAATGTTATATGCGCTTATTTTGACCAGTAAGCGGCTTTAGCCTTCTGCAATTTTTCATACGCATTCAGCAGTGACTGATGCGCCGGGAAGGCTTTCAGATCGCTGTCAACCGCTTGCAGGCCATAGAACGGTTCTTCACCGCTCAGCGCAGCGCTGGCAGCTTCAACGGCATCTGCACCGTACATGCGGACGAAGGCGTTCAGATACTGCAATGGCTCGCGGTCGTCTTCCTGAGAAAGCAGGAGCAGCGTTTGCAGGCAACGGTAATAGTTAGTGCGCTCGGCGGAGAAGACGGACTGGTTAAACTCCATCGTCCACTCGGTCCAGGCCAAAGCCTGATCCAGATCGCCGCCCGCCAGCGCCAGCATCGCTTTTAGCTCGCCGATGCGCAGCGTGTACCAGCCGTTATCTTTTCCGGTTGCCAGACCCAGCAGTTCGCGTACGCGGGTGAAATCATCGTGTCCTTCTTCGTCCAGTTGGGCGATCAGGTTCAGATAATCTTCTTTATCCCACTCGCTGCCCGGCAGGGCCAGCAGGGTTTCACGCAGATGCGCGCCCATGCTGTTGTTCGCCAGCCACAGATCTTCTGCCGGATAGATGTCCGACATACCCGGCACAATAATACGGCACGCATAAACGCCGAGGTGTTCATAGTCGGCAATATAGACTTCCTGATCTTCCGCGTTGAAGATCGCCATCAGGGTGGCGAACTCTTCTTCCGTCGTACCGGCAAAGCTCCAGTCCACGAACGGATAGTCTGCGTCCTGTTTGAACATATCCCAGGAGATCAAACCGCTGGAGTCGATGAAGTGCGTTTCGAGGTTGGTGTGCTCGGCGACTTCTTCATCATCAAAGGTTGGCGGGGTGAATACGTCGAGATCTTTCAGGCTACGACCTTGCAGCAGTTCGGTCACGGTACGCTCCAGCGCCACGCCGAAGTCCGGGTGCGCGCCGAAAGAGGCGAAGCAGGTGCCATTTGCCGGGTTAAACAGTACCACGCAGATAACCGGATATTTGCCGCCCAGAGAGCCGTCATAAGCAAAGATTGGGAAACCTTCCGCTTCCAGTTTGGCGATGGATTCCACCACGCCCGGGTAGCGCGCCAGCACGTCAGCCGGGATCTCCGGCAGGCTGATGGATTCAGCAATAATACGGTTTTTGATGTGACGCTCGAAAACTTCAGACAACCCCTGTACACGCGCTTCGTTACGGGTGTTACCGGCAGACATACCGTTAGACACATACAGATTGCCAACGATGTTCATTGGAATGTAAACGGTCTGCTCGTCAGACTGACGGGTGAACGGCAGGGCGCAGATACCACGATCCTCATTGCCGGATTGCAGGTCGATCAGCATGCTGGCGGTCAGTTCGTTTTCCGGATCGTAGAACGCGCGCAGGCGGGCATCGAGAATGCCTTCCGGCAGTTCGTCGTCTTCGGGTAGCGGGAACCATTTTTCGTTCGGATAGTGAACGAACGGGCCGTTGGCAATCGTTTCACCCAGCCAGAAGTCGGCGAAGAAATAGTTGGTGGACAGACGCTCAAAATACTCACCCAGCGCAGAGGCCAGTGCCGCTTTTTTGGTCGCGCCTTTGCCGTTGGTGAAGCACAGCGCACAGTCTTTGTCGCGAATATGCACGGACCAGACGTGAGGCACCGGATTCAGCCAGGAGGCTTCTTCGATATTAAAGCCCAGGTCGGTCAGTTTCTGCTGGAAGCGAGCGATGGAATCTTCCAGAGCGGCGTCTTTGCCGGGGATAAACGTTTGAGTCATGGCGTTCACTTTTATCGTACGTAAAGCGCGCAATGATACGGGTTTTGCGTGACGGGTGCTATCTCCGGCGAAAATAAATGGCTGGGCTATGCTTATATGCAGTAACCTACTGTTAAGGCATAAAAAAATGAAAGCATTTGATCTCCAGCGGATGGCGTTTGATAAAGTCCCACCTGAGTTTTTAGGCGAAGTGGCGTTGCGTAGCCTGTACACCTTTGTACTCGTCTTCCTGTTTCTGAAAATCACCGGACGTCGCGGCGTGCGGCAGATGTCACTGTTTGAAGTGCTGATTATCCTGACGCTGGGTTCGGCGGCAGGGGACGTTGCCTTTTATGACGATGTGCCGATGGTGCCGGTTTTTATCGTCTTCGTGACGCTTGCGCTGCTGTACCGGCTGGTCATGTGGCTGATGTCGAAAAGTGAAAAACTGGAAGATCTGTTCGAAGGAAAACCGGTGGTGATTGTCGAAGATGGTCAACTGGCCTGGGAGAATGTGCAAAGCGCCAATATGACGGAGTTTGAGTTCTTTATGGAGCTACGTATAAGCAGCGTTGAACAACTGGGGCAGGTGCGTCTGGCGATTATGGAAACGAACGGTCAAATCAGCGTTTATTACTATCCTGACGATGAGGTCAAGCCCGGCCTGTGCATACTGCCGGATATGCTTATCGAGCGATACAAAACCGTCCCTGATGCGGGCCAGTATGCTTGCATAAAATGCAGCCACGTGGTGGTCATGCAGGCGGGCGATCATCAATTATGCCCTCGCTGTACAAATCCAGAATGGACGAAGGTTAGCCGGGCTAAACGCATTACCTGACAGCGATTTTGTCGGTTTTGCGACAACGGTACGGCAGATTGTTTTGTGTGACGAGGGGCACATTTCTTCGGCCATAAGTTTTAGACATTGCGGCGCGTGTCACTGAATGATAAAACCGATATCCACAGTTATAACTTATGGCTTTTAGCGTGGTGAGGGGAAATGGCTCAAGTCTTTAATTTCAGTTCAGGTCCGGCAATGTTACCGGCAGACGTGCTCAAACAGGCTCAACAGGAGCTGTGTGACTGGAACGGTCTGGGTACGTCGGTGATGGAAGTTAGCCACCGGGGTAAAGCGTTTATTCAGGTGGCGGAAGAGGCAGAAAAGGATTTTCGCGATCTGCTGAACATTCCCTCGAACTACAAAGTATTGTTCTGTCACGGCGGTGGACGCGGTCAGTTTGCGGGTATTCCGCTCAATCTACTGGGCGACAAATCCACCGCTGATTACGTTGATGCCGGCTACTGGGCGGCCAGTGCGGTAAAAGAAGCGCACAAATATTGCACGCCGAACGTTATCGATGCCAAAGTGACCGTTGACGGTATGCGCGCCGTGAAGCCGATGAGTGAGTGGCAGCTTTCTGACAACGCCGCGTATCTTCATTACTGCCCGAACGAAACCATCGACGGTATCGCTATTCACGAAGAGCCAGACTTTGGCGAAAATGTCATTGTGACGGCGGACTTCTCCTCCACCATTCTGTCCACGCCGCTGGACGTCAGCCGCTACGGCGTCATCTACGCGGGTGCCCAGAAAAACATCGGTCCTGCGGGTCTGACTATCGTTATCGTGCGTGAAGACCTGCTGGGGAAAGCCCATAAGTCTTGCCCGTCAATTCTGGATTACACCGTCCTGAACGACAACGATTCCATGTTCAACACTCCACCAACGTTCGCCTGGTATCTCTCCGGCCTGGTCTTCAAATGGCTGAAGCAAAAAGGCGGCGTGGCGCAGATGGACAAGATCAATCAGCAAAAAGCTGAACTGCTGTACGGCGTGATCGACAAGAGCGATTTCTACCGTAACGATGTCGCCAAAACTAACCGTTCGCGCATGAACGTGCCGTTCCAGCTGGCGGACAACAACCTGGATAACGTGTTCCTGGAAGAGTCCTTCGCGGCGGGTCTGCATGCGCTGAAAGGTCACCGTGTGGTAGGCGGTATGCGTGCCTCTATCTATAACGCGATGCCGCTGGAAGGCGTTAAAGCCCTGACTGATTTCATGATCGACTTCGAACGTCGTCACGGTTAATTGGCTGTTTTTCACCCCCGCAGCGTTCCTGCGGGGTTTTTATTATGTTGAGTTGAGAGTTAAGTTTCATGGAATCCCTGACGTTACAACCTATCGCGCGGGTAGATGGCACCATTAATCTGCCTGGTTCAAAAAGTGTCTCGAACCGCGCTCTGCTGCTGGCAGCTCTGGCAAACGGCACCACCGTCCTTTCCAACCTGCTGGACAGCGATGACGTGCGCCATATGCTCAATGCACTGAAAGCGTTGGGCGTTCAGTACGCGCTGTCAGACGATCGTACCCGTTGTGAAGTCACCGGTAACGGCGGCGCATTACATTCCGCTGAAGCGCTGGAGCTTTTCCTGGGTAACGCCGGTACGGCGATGCGTCCTCTGGCCGCTGCGCTGTGTCTTGGGAGCAACGATATTGTGCTGACCGGCGAGCCGCGCATGAAAGAGCGTCCGATCGGCCACCTGGTCGATGCCCTGCGTCAGGGCGGCGCGCAGATTGATTATCTTGAGCAAGAAAATTACCCGCCACTGCGTCTGCGCGGTGGTTTCACTGGCGGTAATGTTGAGGTTGATGGTAGCGTCTCCAGCCAGTTCCTGACTGCACTGCTGATGACCGCACCGCTGGCTCCAAATGATACCGTGATTAGCATTAAAGGCGATCTGGTCTCTAAGCCGTACATTGATATCACGCTGCACCTGATGAAAACCTTTGGTGTTGAGGTGGAAAACCAGTCATACCAACGCTTCGTGGTTCGCGGTGGCCAACAGTATCAGTCTCCGGGTCACTACCTGGTTGAAGGCGATGCGTCATCCGCCTCCTATTTCCTTGCCGCAGGCGCGATTAAAGGCGGTACGGTAAAAGTGACGGGTATTGGTCGCAACAGCGTGCAGGGCGATATTCGTTTTGCCGACGTGCTGGAAAAAATGGGCGCGGTTGTGACCTGGGGCGATGACTTCATCTCCTGTACGCACGGTGAGCTGAACGCCATCGACATGGACATGAACCATATTCCTGACGCGGCAATGACCATCGCCACCGCTGCGCTGTTTGCGAAAGGCACCACCACGCTGCGTAACATCTATAACTGGCGCGTAAAAGAGACTGACCGCCTGTTCGCAATGGCAACCGAGCTGCGTAAAGTGGGGGCGGTGGTAGAAGAGGGCGAAGACTACATTCGCGTCACGCCGCCGGCAAAACTGCAATTTGCAGAAATTGGCACCTACAACGATCACCGCATGGCGATGTGTTTCTCGCTGGTGGCGCTGTCAGATACGCCAGTCACCATCCTTGACCCGAAGTGCACGGCGAAAACCTTCCCGGACTACTTCGAACAGCTGGCGCGCATTAGCACCCTGGCCTGACGATCGTATGCCGCATCTCCTGATGCGGCATTTCCTTACGCTTTCTGACAGTCATCCTCTTTCATTTCTTCTACACTCTGCTTCAATCATTCCGTAATTTGCACGCAAAGGTAACAGTTGCGCACGTTGGCGCGTATAATGCGCGGCGTTCATGTAAACGGTATGCCTTAATTAAGGAGAAAAAGATGACGGCAATTGCCCCGGTAATCACCATTGATGGGCCAAGTGGCGCAGGGAAAGGTACTCTGTGCAAAGCGATGGCGGAAGCATTGCAATGGCATCTTTTAGATTCGGGAGCAATCTATCGTGTGCTGGCGCTGGCTGCGCTGCATCATCATGTAGATGTTGCGTCTGAAGAAGCGCTGGTACCGCTGGCTGCACATCTGGATGTGCGCTTTGTCTCTACTGATGGCAACCTTGAAGTGATCCTGGAAGGGGAAGATGTCAGCGGTGAAATCCGTACGCAGGAAGTGGCCAATGCGGCCTCTCAGGTGGCGGCTTTCCCACGCGTTCGTGAAGCGCTGTTACGTCGCCAGCGCGGTTTCCGCGAAGCGCCGGGGCTGATCGCCGACGGCCGCGACATGGGAACCGTGGTATTCCCTGATGCGCCAGTGAAAATTTTCCTTGACGCCTCTTCGGAAGAACGTGCTCAACGCCGCATGCTTCAGTTGCAGGAAAAGGGGTTTAGTGTTAACTTTGATCGCCTTTTATCCGAGATAAAAGAGCGCGATGACCGCGATCGTAACCGCGCCGTCGCACCACTTGTTCCCGCGCAAGACGCATTAGTGCTGGATTCAACCAGTTTAACTATTGAGCAAGTGATTGAAAAAGCGCTACAATATGCGCGCCAAAAACTGGCACTCGCGTAAGCGCGACCGATTTAGCAGTACCCCCGCTGCAATGGATTGACGGCGGGTATGTGAAACAACCCCATCCGGCACGGAGCCAGGTGGACGTTAATATTAACCTGAAGATTAAACATGACTGAATCTTTTGCTCAACTGTTTGAAGAATCCTTAAAAGAAATCGAAACCCGTCCGGGTTCCATCGTTCGCGGTGTTGTTGTTGCTATCGACAAAGACGTAGTACTGGTTGACGCCGGTCTGAAATCTGAGTCCGCCATCCCGGCTGAGCAGTTCAAAAACGCCCAGGGCGAGCTGGAAATCCAGGTAGGTGACGAAGTTGACGTTGCTCTGGACGCAGTAGAAGACGGCTTCGGCGAAACCCTGCTGTCTCGTGAGAAAGCTAAACGTCACGAAGCATGGATCACGCTGGAAAAAGCTTACGAAGAAGCTGAAACTGTGGTCGGTGTTATCAACGGCAAAGTTAAAGGTGGCTTCACTGTTGAGCTGAATGGTATTCGTGCGTTCCTGCCAGGTTCTCTGGTAGACGTTCGTCCAGTCCGTGACACCCTGCACCTCGAAGGCAAAGAGCTTGAGTTCAAAGTAATCAAGCTGGACCAGAAGCGTAACAACGTTGTTGTTTCCCGTCGTGCCGTTATCGAATCCGAAAACAGCGCAGAACGCGATCAGCTGCTGGAAAACCTGCAGGAAGGCATGGAAGTCAAAGGTATCGTTAAGAACCTCACTGACTACGGCGCATTCGTTGACCTGGGCGGCGTTGATGGCCTGCTGCACATCACCGACATGGCGTGGAAACGCGTTAAGCACCCAAGCGAAATCGTGAACGTGGGCGACGAAATCACTGTTAAAGTGCTGAAGTTCGACCGCGAGCGTACTCGTGTATCCCTCGGCCTGAAACAGCTGGGCGAAGATCCATGGGTAGCTATCGCTAAGCGTTACCCAGAAGGTACTAAACTGACTGGTCGCGTTACCAACCTGACCGACTACGGCTGCTTCGTTGAAATCGAAGAAGGCGTTGAAGGCCTGGTGCACGTTTCCGAAATGGACTGGACCAACAAAAACATCCACCCATCCAAAGTTGTTAACGTTGGTGATGTAGTGGAAGTGATGGTTCTGGATATCGACGAAGAACGTCGTCGTATCTCCCTGGGCCTGAAGCAGTGCAAAAACAACCCATGGCAGCAGTTCGCGGAAACCCACAACAAGGGCGACCGTGTTGAAGGTAAAATCAAGTCTATCACTGACTTCGGTATCTTCATCGGCCTGGACGGCGGCATCGACGGCCTGGTTCACCTGTCTGACATCTCCTGGAACGTTGCAGGCGAAGAAGCAGTTCGTGAATACAAAAAAGGCGACGAAATCGCAGCAGTTGTTCTGCAGGTTGACGCAGAGCGTGAACGTATCTCCCTGGGCGTTAAACAGCTCGCAGAAGATCCGTTCAACAACTGGGTTGCTCTGAACAAGAAAGGCGCTATCGTAAACGGTAAAGTAACTGCAGTTGACGCTAAAGGCGCAACCGTAGAACTGGCTGACGGCGTTGAAGGTTACCTGCGCGCTTCCGAAGCTTCACGTGACCGCGTTGAAGATGCAACTCTGGTTCTGAGCGTTGGTGACGACGTTGAAGCTAAGTTCACCGGTGTTGACCGTAAGAACCGTGCAATCAGCCTGTCTGTTCGTGCTAAAGACGAAGCTGATGAGAAAGATGCAATCGCAACTGTGAACAAACAGGAAGATGCAAACTTCTCTAACAACGCAATGGCTGAAGCTTTCAAAGCAGCTAAAGGCGAGTAAGTTCAGGTTCGCACCATCATTTGAGCTGTAACGCATTTACAGCGCGAAGGATGGAGAGCAGACTTGACAGATTGCAGGATTCGTCCTGTAATCAATAACAAAGGGCGGCTACGGCCGCCCTTGTTTAATAAGCTGTTCAGCTAATGGGTTTGAAAGGAACCGGAGGAATCATGACCAAGTCAGAATTGATTGAAAGACTTGCCAGTCAGCAACCGCATATCCCTGCCAAGGCTGTGGAAGATGCCGTTAAAGAGATGCTGGAGCATATGGCTACCACTCTTGCCCAGGGCGAGCGCATTGAAATCCGCGGTTTCGGTAGTTTTTCCCTGCACTATCGTGCACCACGTACCGGGCGTAACCCTAAGACTGGCGATAAAGTGGAGCTGGAAGGAAAGTATGTTCCGCACTTTAAGCCGGGTAAAGAACTGCGCGATCGCGCCAATATTTACGGTAACTGAGTTTAATCATCAGGGTTAAACTGAGTTTAAAGAAAGCACCTTAGGGTGCTTTTTTTGTATCCCGCCCCTGCATTTCTGAATACGCGCCGCATTCTCATTTTCTCCTTGCTGTAAACGCTTAAAAACGTTGCAGCGCCCGCTGTAAATCACGCCTTTTCTGTCTGACGACGCATCTCTCCCGCCGCATAATCGCCTGAAACATGGAGGTGAAGATGGCGATCCACGTTATCAGTATGTGCGCCATTCTGGCCATAATCCCGCTCTATTGGTTACCCGTTTTGCCAGACTTGCATATTGTCTGGTTGCTGATTGCCGCAGGAATTGCGTTATCCGTACAGCAGAGAAAATGGCTCAGGTTTTCAGGCCTCGCATTGCTTTTTATGTGCTGGGGGATCCTGGCCGCTCAGGAAAGCGTGTGGCCGATGAACCATTTAACGAAAGCACCTCAGCAGGCCGAGGTGGTCATTACCGCAACGGACGGCGCAACGATGCATCAGGGAAGGATTATCAGCCTCAATGGAGAACGCGTGTGGGCTGCCATGGGCGTGTCACTCTACGGCAACTACCTGCCTCAAAATGTCTGCGTGGGTCAACGCTGGGCGATGACCCTGCGGCTCAGGGCGGTACACGGAGAACTCAACGATGGCGGCTATGATTCGCAGAAAAACGCCTTTGCCCGACACCAGACGCTGAGCGGACGGTTTACCCATGCGGAGATTATCGACGCACGCTGTAGCCTGCGTTCGCAATACCTGAAATCACTACAGAATACGCTTTCAGCATATCAGTGGGGGCCCGTGATCCTGGGGCTGGGGATGGGGGAGCGGTTGTCGGTCTCGCGGGAGATAAAAAACCTGATGCGTGAGACCGGAACGATGCATCTGATGGCAATCTCGGGATTGCATATTGCGCTGGCCGCTTCTGCTGTCTGGCTACTGGCTCGGGGCATCCAGTTTTTCCTGCCGGGCCGCTGGATTATCTGGCAAGTGCCCTTACTGGCAGGTCTGCTTTTTGCCGCGTTTTACGCATGGCTAACGGGATTGCAGCCGCCCGCGCTGCGTACGGTTATGGCGCTTGTGGTACTGGCTGCATTAAAAATGAGTGGTCGCCAGTGGTCGCCCTGGCAGGTATGGCTTACCTGCGTGGCGGCGATCCTGTTTTTCGATCCGCTGGCGGTACTGTCACAAAGCCTGGCGTTATCCGCGTTTGCGGTCGCCGCGCTTATTTTTTGGTATCAGTGGTTGCCTCTCCCGCACTGGCAACGTGGCCGGTGCCTGCGGCCGCTGGTTACGCTGTTGTATTTGCAGGTTGGAATGCTGCTGCTTCTGTTGCCGCTTCAGGTACTGATTTTCCATGGTTTCAGTCTCTCCTCGCTGGTGGCGAATCTGTTTGCTGTTCCTCTGGTAACGTTTATCTCAGTTCCACTGATCCTGCTCGGCATGTTTCTGCATCTGTTTGCGGTGGCGACGCTGGAAAGTATCGTCTGGCTGGCTGCCGATAAGTCTCTGGCAGGACTTTTCTGGCTATTGATGCGTTTACCGAATGGCTGGCAGGACGTGGATGAACGCTGGCAATACCTGACGTTACTGCCGTGGCTGCTGATCATTGGCTGGCGATTCAGGGCCTTCAGCGCAGTACCCGCAGTCTGTCTGGCAGGCAGCGTGGTGATGGCATTTCCCCTCTGGCACAGGATTAAAACTGACAGCTGGTCCCTGCATATGCTGGATGTAGGGCAAGGGCTGGCGATGGTCATTGAGCGTCACGGGAAGGCCATTCTGTATGACACCGGGCTGGCATGGCCCGGTGGGGACAGCGCGCAGCAGCTGATTATCCCCTGGCTACGCTGGCATCATCTGAGGCCGGAAGGGGTGATCCTGAGCCATGAACATCTCGACCACGCGGGGGGACTGGCATCGCTAAAAGCTGCCTGGCCTGCAATGTGGATCAGAAGCCCCTTAGCCTGGACCGGACATCTTCCGTGCTTTCGTGGACAGCGATGGCAGTGGCATGGGTTAACGTTCTCCGTGCACTGGCCACCCGAAAACACCTCGGCGAAAGGTAACAACCGCTCCTGCGTGGTAAAAATCGATGACGGCGAACAGAGCGTTTTACTGACCGGAGATATTGAAGCGCAGGCAGAACTGGCAATGTTGAGCCACCGCTGGCGTCAACTTGCGGCTACACTGATTCAGGTGCCGCATCATGGGAGTAACACGTCATCTTCAACACCGCTGCTACAGCGCGTGGAGGGGCAGGTTTCGCTGGCCTCGATGGCCCGCTATAACGCGTGGCGTTTCCCTTCCATCAAAGTAGTCAGGCGCTATCGAACTGAGGGATATCTCTGGCTTGATACCCCGCAGTCCGGACAGATAACTGTGACGTTTTCGCACCAAAGTCGGCAAATTCGCCGCTTACGTGAACACTATTTACCGCGTTGGTATCATCAGTGGTTTGGCGCGCCCGTAGATAACGGGTAGAATATGCGGCTATTTCAACAAATGCTGGTTTTTTGAATGCATAACGACAAAGATCTCTCCACGTGGCAAACGTTCCGCCGGCTCTGGCCGATGATTGCACCTTTCAAAGCAGGCTTGATCGTGGCGGGCGTAGCGTTAATCCTCAACGCAGCCAGCGATACGTTTATGTTATCGCTTCTCAAACCGTTACTGGATGACGGTTTTGGTAAAACGGATCGTTCAGTGCTGCTATGGATGCCGCTGGTGGTTATTGGGCTGATGATCTTACGCGGAATCTCCAGCTATGTATCCAGCTACTGCATCTCCTGGGTATCCGGTAAAGTGGTGATGACCATGCGCCGTCGGTTATTCAGCCATATGATGGGGATGCCAGTCTCATTCTTTGACAAACAGTCAACCGGTACCCTGCTGTCGCGTATTACCTACGATTCAGAGCAGGTGGCGTCGTCCTCTTCCAGCGCACTGATTACCGTTGTGCGTGAAGGCGCATCCATCATCGGTCTTTTTGCGATGATGTTCTATTACAGCTGGCAACTGTCGCTGATCCTTATTGTGCTGGCGCCGATTGTCTCCATCGCGATCCGCGTGGTATCAAAGCGTTTTCGCAACATCAGTAAAAATATGCAGAATACGATGGGGCAGGTGACTACCAGCGCCGAGCAGATGCTGAAAGGCCATAAGGAAGTGTTGATCTTCGGCGGTCAGGAAGTCGAAACCAAACGCTTTGACAAGGTCAGCAACAGAATGCGCCTGCAAGGGATGAAAATGGTATCGGCCTCGTCGATTTCCGATCCGATCATTCAGCTGATTGCCTCTTTGGCCCTGGCCTTCGTCCTGTATGCAGCAAGCTTCCCGAGCGTCATGGAAACCCTGACTGCGGGTACCATTACCGTGGTGTTCTCATCCATGATTGCGCTGATGCGTCCGCTGAAATCGCTGACTAACGTCAACGCCCAGTTCCAGCGCGGGATGGCAGCCTGTCAGACGCTGTTCAGCATCCTCGATTCCGAACAGGAAAAAGATGAAGGTACACGCGTGATCGAGCGCGCTAAAGGTGACCTGGAATTCCGCAACGTGACCTTTACCTATCCAGGCCGTGAAGTGCCGGCGCTGCGTGATATCAGCCTGTCCATCCCGGCGGGTAAGACCGTTGCACTGGTCGGTCGTTCCGGTTCGGGCAAGTCGACTATTGCCAGCCTGATTACCCGTTTCTACGATATCGACCAGGGCGAAATCCTGCTTGATGGTCACGACCTGCGGGAATATACCCTACAGTCGTTGCGTAACCAGGTCGCGCTGGTTTCGCAGAACGTGCATCTGTTCAACGATACGGTGGCGAACAACATTGCGTATGCCCGTACCGAAGAGTACAGCCGTGAAGAGATCGAGAATGCGGCGCGTATGGCCTATGCGATGGACTTCATTAACAAAATGGATAACGGTCTGGATACGATCATTGGCGAAAACGGGGTGCTGCTCTCCGGTGGTCAGCGTCAACGTATCGCGATTGCCCGAGCGCTGCTGCGCAACAGCCCGATTCTGATCCTCGATGAAGCAACGTCCGCACTGGATACGGAATCTGAACGCGCTATCCAGTCGGCTCTGGATGAATTACAGAAAAACCGTACCTCGCTGGTTATCGCGCACCGTCTGTCGACCATCGAACAGGCTGACGAAATCGTGGTGGTGGAAGACGGCGTTATCGTTGAACGCGGCAGCCATGCGGACCTGCTGGAACAACGTGGTGTTTACGCGCAGCTTCATAAAATGCAGTTCGGTCAATGATTGCACGCATCTGGTCGGGTGAATCCCCTCTGTGGGTGCTGCTTCTCCCGCTCTCCTGGCTGTATGGCCTGGTGAGCGGTGCTATTCGTCTGCTTTATCGCATCGGGATCAAGCGCGCCTGGCGCGCACCGGTACCGGTCGTGGTGGTCGGCAACCTGACGGCGGGTGGAAACGGCAAAACGCCGGTGGTGATCTGGCTGGTAGAACAGCTCCAGAAGCGCGGTATCCGCCCGGGAGTTGTCTCACGCGGTTACGGTGGTAAAGCGGCGCAGTATCCACTGGTGCTGAGCCCAGCTACGACAACCGCTGAAGCCGGTGATGAGCCGGTACTGATTTACCAACGTACTGGCGCGCCGGTTGCGGTATCGCCGGTGCGCAGTGATGCCGTAAAGGCACTGCTTGCAGAGCATGACGTACAAATCATAATTACCGATGATGGTTTGCAGCATTACGCGCTGGCGCGTGACAAAGAGATCGTGGTTATTGACGGCGTGCGGCGTTTTGGCAACGGCTGGTGGCTTCCAGCCGGTCCAATGCGTGAGCGTGCGTCGCGCCTGAAGAGCGTCGATGCCGTGATTGTGAACGGTGGTGAAGCCAGAGCGAGTGAGATCCCGATGCATCTTCGTCCCGGAAAGGCAGTGAATATGCTGACCGGCGAGCGTAAAGACGTCGCGTTACTGGATCATCTGATTGCGATGGCCGGGATTGGTCATCCGCCGCGTTTCTTCGCGACGCTGGAGCAGTGCGGCGCGCGGCTGGAGAAACGGGTACCGCTGGCCGATCACCAGGCGCTGGTTGCCGAAGAGGTTGAGAGGCTGGCCGCACCGGGCCAGACGCTGATCATGACGGAAAAAGACGCGGTAAAATGCCGGGCCTTTGCGAAAGAAAACTGGTGGTATCTGCCGGTTGATGCTGAACTCAGCGGCGAACAGCCGGAACATTTGCTCAAGGAACTGCTCGCGTTAGTGCAGTAACTTCTACGTGGTTCCGGTAGCGCTTTGACTGACAGGAAAACGCATGTCTCTACCGCAACTCTCACTTGCAGCCGCACGCAACCTGCATCTTGCCGCCCAGGGGCTTCTGAAGAAGTCCCGCCGCCGCGCGCAGCCAGCTGATATCCTCTCTACCGTGCAACGCATGTCGTTGCTGCAAATCGACACCATTAACATCGTGGCGCGTAGCCCGTATCTGGTCCTGTTTAGCCGCCTGGGAAACTATCCTCCACAGTGGCTGGATAATGCGCTAAGTCAGGGCGAACTGATGGAATACTGGGCGCATGAAGCCTGTTTTCTCCCGCGCAGCGATTTTGCACTGGTGCGTCACCGAATGCTCGCCCCGGACAAAATGGGCTGGAAATACCGCCAGGAATGGATGGCGGAACACGCGGATGAAATAGAACAACTGATTGCCCATATTCAGGAAAACGGTCCGGTACGCTCCGCGGATTTTGAACACCCGCGAAAAGGCGCAAGCGGATGGTGGGAGTGGAAACCGCACAAACGCCATCTTGAAGGGCTGTTTACGTCGGGCAAAGTGATGGTGGTCGAGCGCCGCAACTTTCAGCGCGTTTATGACCTCACGCACCGCGTTATGCCTCACTGGGACGATACGCGTGACCTGCTGTCTCAGGACGCAGCCGAAGCCATCATGCTCGGGAACAGCGCCCGCAGCCTGGGCATATTCCGCCCACAGTGGCTGGCGGATTATTATCGCCTGCGTCAGCCGCAGCTAAAACCGCTGCTGGAAACGTGGCAGCGTGAACAGCGCGTGATGCCGGTCTCGGTTGAGTCGTTAGGTGAAATGTGGCTGCATGCGGATTTGTTCCCTCTGCTGGCGCAGGCGCAAGAGGGCAAACTCCAGGCGACCCACAGTGCCGTACTCTCGCCGTTCGACCCCGTTGTCTGGGACAGAAAGCGGGCCGAACAGCTGTTTGATTTCAGCTACCGTCTGGAATGCTACACCCCGGCGCAAAAACGTCAGTACGGTTATTTTGTTTTGCCGTTGCTTCATAAAGGGCAGCTTGTCGGGCGCATGGACGCTAAAATGCACCGTAAAACCGGCACGCTTGAAATTATCGCGCTCTGGCTGGAAGAGGGCATAAAAGTCACGGCTGGCCTGGAAAAAGGGCTAACGTCTGCGCTCAGTGAATTTGCGCGCTGGCAGGGGGCGTATGAAATTGTACTCGGTCGCGTGCCTGCGGGGCTGTTTACGACCTGTCGAGGTGGCTGGGAAACAGGCACTCCCTGAAAAAAGAATGTGGTAAGCTTTAGCAATTACCCATACGGAGGAACTATGGATCACCGTTTACTTGAAATTATTGCCTGCCCGGTGTGCAACGGCAAACTGTATTACAGCCAGGATAAACAAGAGCTGATTTGCAAACTGGACAGCCTGGCGTTCCCGCTGCGTGACGGTATTCCGGTCCTGCTGGAAAATGAAGCCCGTTCCCTGGTGGCAGAAGAGATCAAACCATGAGTTTTGTTGTCATTATCCCTGCGCGTTATGCTTCAACGCGCCTGCCAGGTAAACCGCTGGTGGATATCAACGGTAAACCGATGATTGTGCATGTCCTTGAACGGGCACGCGAATCGGGCGCCGGACGCGTCATCGTCGCCACCGATCACCCGGATGTCGCGCGAGCGGTTGAGGCCGCAGGTGGGGAAGTGTGCATGACCCGTGCCGACCACCAGTCAGGCACCGAGCGCCTGGCGGAAGTCGTCGAAAAATGCGGTTTCAGTGACGAGACGGTGATTGTGAACGTGCAGGGCGATGAGCCGATGATCCCGGCGGCTATTATCCGTCAGGTGGCCGACAACCTGGCCCAGCGTAAGGTTGGCATGGCGACCCTCGCGGTGCCGATTCACCACGCTGAAGAGGCGTTCAATCCGAATGCGGTGAAAGTGGTCATGGACGCAGAGGGCTACGCGCTCTATTTCTCCCGCGCCACCATTCCGTGGGATCGCGATCGTTTCGCGCAATCGAAAGAGACGATCGGCGAAACCTTCCTGCGCCACATCGGTATTTACGGCTACCGCGCCGGCTTTATTCGTCGCTATGTCGCCTGGGCACCAAGCCCGCTTGAGCATATCGAAATGCTCGAACAGCTTCGCGTGCTGTGGTACGGCGAGAAAATTCACGTTGCGGTTGCCCAGGAAGTCCCTGGCACCGGCGTGGATACGCCTGAAGATCTCGATCGCGTACGCGTCGAATTGCGTTAATTCGCTGCCATCCCCTCGTTCTGGGGGGATGTTCTCTTCCTTTTCTTTTTCATTATTGATCTCGACCGGGTGACATCCGGGGTTCGCGCGCTCATTATAAAAGCAGTAGTCTTAATGGGGGTAATCTCATATGGAACAGCTGCGTGCTGAACTCAGCCATCTCCTTGGCGAAAAGCTAAGCCGGGTGGAATGCGTGAATGAAAAGGCCGATACCGCACTCTGGTCGTTGTACGACAGTCAGGGAAACCCCATGCCGCTGATGGCCAGAAGTTTTACCTCGCCGGGCGTCGCCAGACAACTGGCCTGGAAAATGTCGATGCTGGCGCGGGAAGGGACTGTCCGTATGCCGACGGTCTACGGCGTGATGACCCATGAGGAGCATCCCGGCCCGGATGTTCTGCTTATTGAACGTTTACGCGGTGTTTCTGTTGAAGCCCCGACGCGTACACCGGAGCGCTGGGAACAGCTGAAAGATCAGATTGTCGAGGCCCTGCTAGCCTGGCATCGGCAGGACAGCCGGGGTCTTGTTGGCGCGGTAGACAGCACTCAGGAAAACCTGTGGCCGCTATGGTATCGCCAGCGTGTCGAAGTGCTCTGGGGCACGCTGAACCAGTTCAACAACACCGGTTTAACGATGCAGGACAAACGTATTCTGTTCCGCACCCGGGAATGTCTTCCGACGCTGTTTGAGGGTTTTAACGACAACTGCGTGCTGGTTCACGGCAACTTCACGCTGCGCAGTATGCTTAAAGACTCGCGCAGCGATCAGCTTCTGGCAATGGTCGGGCCGGGGATCATGCTCTGGGCGCCGCGCGAGTACGAACTGTTCAGGCTGAGCGAGGGCGGGGCGGCGGAAGATTTGCTCTGGCACTATCTTCAGCGCGCCCCCGTTGCGGAGGCCTTTCTCTGGCGACGCTGGCTCTATCTTCTCTGGGATGAGGTGGCGCAACTGGTCAACACCGGGCGCTTTAATCGAGCCAGTTTCGATCTGGCCGCAAAATCACTCCTGCCCTGGCTTGCCTGACGAACCCTTAAGCCACTGCCACAGGCGGCCAAGCGTCTCGTAACCGACGCGGTCGCTGTGCATCAGCCATACCGGGGACGGGATTATCCGTTCCCACGGGTTGAGCGGGGCGTCAATGGCCAGCTGGTTTGCCGGAGCAGGAAGCGGATGCAGGCCCTGATTCTCAAAGAAAATCATTGCGCGCGGCAGGTGTGAAGCAGAGGTCACCAGCAGGAACGGCACATCACCGATGGCTTGTTTCACCGCAGCAGCTTCTTCTTCGGTATCTTTTGGGCTATCCAGCGTGATGATGGCGGAACGTGGTACGCCAAGCGATTCAGCCACTCTTGCCCCTGCTTCAGCGGTACTTACCGGGTTGGTTTTTGCCGCAGCGCCCGTGAAGATCATCTTCGATCCCGGATTGGCCAGCCACAGGCGGATCCCCTCGTTCAGACGCGGCAGACTGTTGTTGATCAGGTTCGAGCTGGGCGCCCAGTTCGGATCCCAGGTATACCCGCCGCCCAGCACCACGATATAGCCCACCTTCTGTTTTCCCTGCCATGTAGGGTAGGTGTTTTCAATCGGGCGTAACAAACCGTCAGCGACCGGTTGCAGGCTGAGTAACAGCAGCGCCAGCCAGCCCACGGTGACGAGGGATTTACCGCTTTTCTGAAAGCGGCTAAACCATATCAATGCCAGCCCCAGCGCGATGAGAAGCAACAGCAGGGGAAGGGGAAGCATCATGCCTCCGATATATTTTTTTAGGGTAAAAAGCATCCTTTTTGGTTCCTTTTTTAACCATACAGCAGGCGATTGCCCGTGATATTACACCAGAGTGGTTCATTCTCCGCGCGGGTGTGACAAAATAGCGGTTTTGCAGTGAGTGGAACCCTCCCAATGCGGGATCGCAATTTTGATGACATCGCGGAAAAGTTTTCGCGCAACATTTATGGCACCACCAAAGGTCAGCTTCGTCAGACGATCCTCTGGCAGGATCTGGATAAGCTGCTGGCTGAATTTGGTGACCGACCGTTGCGCGTACTGGATGCCGGCGGTGGGGAAGGGCAGACTGCAATTCTGATGGCACAGCGGGGACATCACGTCACGCTTTGCGATCTTTCTGCCGAGATGGTTGCGCGCGCCGGGCGAGCGGCAGAAGAAAAAGGTGTGAGCGACAACATGCATTTTATACATTGCGCCGCTCAGGACATTCCGCAGCATTTGGAAACGCAGGTTGATCTGATATTGTTTCATGCTGTGCTCGAATGGGTCGCCGAACCACAAGCGATGTTAAAAACGCTGTGGTCGATGCTGCGCCCGGGCGGTGCGTTATCGCTGATGTTTTACAATGCCAACGGCCTGCTAATGCGAAACGTGCTGGTCGGCAATTTTGGCTATGTACAGCAGGGCATGTATAAAAAGAAACGACGCACGCTTTCACCGGATTTCCCCCGTGAACCGCAGCAGGTCTATGGCTGGCTGGAGGAGATCGGTTGGGAAATTACCGGCAAAACCGGCGTGAGGGTGTTTCATGATTATCTGCGTGATAAACAAAAACAGGATGACTGTTTAGACGCCTTAACAGAAATAGAGACGCGGTACTGCCGCCAGGAGCCTTATCTGAGCCTTGGCCGCTATATCCACGTCACCGCGCGCAAGCCGCAGATGCAAGGATAATCTATGAGTGAATTTTCCCAGACAGTCCCCGAACTGGTTGCCTGGGCCAGGAAAAACGATTTCTCCATCTCGCTGCCGGTAGACAGACTCTCATTCCTGCTGGCGGTTGCGACGCTAAACGGCGAACGCCTGGATGGCGAAATGAGTGAAGGCGAACTGGTGGATGCGTTCCGCCACGTCAGTGATGCGTTTGAGCAAACCAGCGAAACCATTAGCGTGCGTGCCAACAACGCAATCAATGATATGGTGCGTCAACGTCTGCTGAACCGCTTTACCAGCGAGCAGGCGGAAGGAAACGCCATCTATCGTCTTACGCCACTGGGCATTGGCATTACCGACTATTACATCCGCCAGCGCGAATTTTCCACGCTGCGTCTCTCCATGCAGCTCTCCATTGTTGCAGGCGAGCTGAAGCGTGCCGCCGACGCGGCTGATGAAAACGGTGACGAATTCCACTGGCATCGCAACGTTTACGCGCCGCTAAAATACTCGGTCGCCGAGATTTTCGACAGTATCGATCTGACTCAACGTCTGATGGACGAACAGCAGCAGCAGGTCAAAGACGATATCGCTCAACTGCTGAATAAAGACTGGCGTGCGGCCATCTCCAGCTGTGAACTTTTGCTGTCAGAAACGTCCGGTACGCTACGTGAGTTGCAGGATACGCTGGAGGCGGCTGGGGATAAGCTACAGGCCAACCTGCTGCGCATCCAGGACGCGACGATGGCGCACGACGATCTGCATTTTATCGACCGTCTGGTGTTTGATTTGCAGAGTAAGCTTGACCGCATTATCAGCTGGGGCCAGCAGTCGATCGACCTGTGGATCGGTTACGACCGCCACGTGCATAAATTTATCCGTACCGCCATTGATATGGATAAGAACCGCGTCTTTGCTCAGCGTCTGCGCCAGTCGGTACAGACCTACTTTGATGCGCCGTGGGCGCTGACCTACGCCAACGCCGATCGTCTTCTGGATATGCGCGACGAAGAGATGGCGCTGCGTGATGAAGAGGTTACCGGGGAACTGCCGCCGGATCTGGAATACGAAGAATTTAACGAAATTCGCGAGCAGCTTGCGGCGATGATCGAAGAACAGCTCGCTGTCTATAAAGCCAGACAAGCACCGCTGGATCTTGGCCTCGTGGTACGCGACTATCTGGCGCAGTATCCGCGAGCGCGCCACTTCGATGTAGCCCGCATTGTTGTAGACCAGGCGGTGCGCCTGGGCATCGCACAAGCCGATTTCACCGGACTGCCGCCGAAGTGGCAGCCGATTAACGATTACGGAGCCAAGGTACAGGCGCATGTCATTGACAAATATTGAACAAGTGATGCCAGTTAAGCTGGCACAGGCGCTGGCGAATCCGTTGTTTCCGGCGCTGGACAGCCAACTGCGTGCCGGTCGTCACATTGGCCTTGACGAGCTGGATAATCACGCCTTTTTGATGGACTTTCAGGAGTATCTGGAAGAGTTTTACGCTCGCTATAACGTTGAGCTGATCCGCGCGCCGGAAGGGTTTTTCTACCTGCGTCCGCGCTCTACTACGCTTATTCCGCGCTCGGTGCTTTCCGAACTGGATATGATGGTCGGCAAAATTCTCTGCTACCTCTACCTCAGCCCGGAACGTCTGGCGAATGAAGGGATCTTCACCCAGCAGGAGCTTTACGATGAGCTGCTGTCGCTGGCGGATGAAAGCAAGCTGCTCAAGCTGGTAAATAATCGCTCGACGGGGTCCGATCTGGACCGTCAGAAATTACAGGAAAAAGTTCGCTCTTCCCTGAACCGTCTGCGCCGTCTGGGAATGGTCTGGTTCATGGGTCACGACAGCAGCAAGTTCCGCATTACCGAATCGGTCTTCCGCTTTGGTGCCGACGTGCGTGCGGGTGACGATGCGCGTGAAGCACAGCTGCGCATGATCCGTGACGGTGAAGCGATGCCGGTGGAAAACCATTTGCAGCTCAATGACGAGCACGAAGAGAATCAGCCGGATAGCGGGGAGGAAGAGTAATGATTGAACGCGGTAAATTTCGCTCACTAACGCTGATTAACTGGAACGGCTTCTTTGCCCGAACCTTCGATCTGGATGAGCTGGTGACAACGCTCTCCGGCGGTAACGGGGCAGGTAAATCCACCACCATGGCGGCCTTCGTGACGGCGCTGATCCCTGACCTGACCCTGCTGCACTTCCGTAACACCACTGAAGCGGGTGCAACGAGCGGCTCCCGAGATAAAGGGCTGCACGGTAAGCTGAAAGCGGGCGTCTGTTATTCGGTGCTGGACGTGATCAACTCCCGTCATCAGCGCGTGGTTGTAGGCGTGCGCCTGCAGCAGGTTGCCGGCCGCGACCGTAAAGTAGATATCAAACCGTTTGCGATCCAGGGGCTGCCAACCTCCGTGCAGCCGACCGCGCTGCTGACGGAAACCCTGAATGAACGTCAGGCGCGCGTTCTGACGCTCCAGGAGCTGAAAGACAAGCTGGAAGCCATCGAAGGCGTGCAGTTTAAGCAGTTTAACTCCATTACCGACTACCACTCTCTGATGTTCGATCTCGGCGTGGTGGCCCGTCGTCTGCGCAGCGCGTCAGATCGTAGTAAATACTACCGTCTGATTGAAGCCTCCCTGTACGGCGGTATCTCAAGCGCCATTACCCGCTCCCTGCGCGACTACCTGCTGCCGGAAAACAGCGGCGTGCGTAAGGCCTTCCAGGATATGGAAGCCGCGCTGCGTGAAAACCGCATGACGCTGGAAGCGATTCGCGTTACGCAATCTGACCGCGATCTGTTTAAGCACCTGATCAGCGAAGCCACCAACTACGTGGCGGCAGACTATATGCGTCACGCCAACGAGCGCCGTATTCATCTCGATCAGGCGCTGGAATACCGCCGCGAGCTGTTTACCTCCCGCAAACAGCTGGTCGCCGAGCAGTATAAGCATGTCGAAATGGCGCGCGAACTGGGCGAGCACAACGGTGCCGAAGGGGATCTGGAAGCCGATTACCAGGCGGCCAGCGATCATCTGAACCTGGTGCAAACCGCGCTGCGTCAGCAGGAAAAAATCGAGCGTTATGAAGCCGATCTCGATGAGCTGCAAATTCGTCTTGAAGAGCAAAATGAAGTGGTGGCAGAAGCCGCCGATTTGCAGGAAGAGAACGAAGCCCGCGCGGAAGCCGCCGAGCTGGAAGTGGATGAGCTGAAAAGCCAGCTCGCAGACTACCAGCAGGCGCTGGACGTGCAGCAGACCCGCGCGATCCAATACAACCAGGCGCTGCAGGCGTTGCAGCGTGCCAAAGAGCTGTGCCACCTGCCGGACCTGACCCCTGAAAGCGCTGACGAATGGCTGGATACCTTCCAGGCCAAAGAGCAGGAAGCCACTGAGAAACTGCTTTCTCTCGATCAGAAAATGAGCGTGGCGCAAACGGCACACAGCCAGTTTGAGCAGGCGTACCAGCTGGTGGTGGCGATCAACGGTCCGCTGGCGCGTAACGAAGCATGGGACGTTGCCCGTGAGTTGCTGCGCGACGGCGTCAATCAACGCCATCTGGCCGAGCAGGTGCAGCCGCTGCGCATGCGCCTGAACGAGCTGGAACAGCGTCTGCGTGAACAGCAGGAAGCTGAGCGTCTGCTGGCGGAATTCTGCAAACGTCAGGGTAAAAATTACGATTTCGACGAGCTTGAGGCTCTGCATCAGGAGCTGGAAGCGCGTATTGCGGCCCTGTCCGATACCGTATCGAACGCCAGCGAACAGCGCATGACGCTGCGTCAGGAGCTGGAACAGCTTCAGTCCCGTTCGAAGACGCTCTTACAGCGTGCGCCGATCTGGCTGGCCGCACAAAGCAGCCTGAACCAGCTCAGCGAGCAGTGTGGTCAGGAGTTTGCCTCCAGCCAGGACGTCACCGAATACATGCAACAGCTGCTGGAGCGCGAACGCGAAGCGATTGTTGAGCGTGACGAAGTGGGCGCGCGCAAGCGTGACGTCGATGAAGAAATCGAGCGTTTAAGCCAGCCTGGCGGCTCAGAAGATCCGCGCCTGAATGCGTTAGCCGAGCGTTTCGGCGGCGTGCTGCTGTCTGAAATTTACGACGACGTCGGCCTGGACGATGCGCCGTACTTCTCCGCGCTGTACGGTCCGTCCCGTAACGCGATTGTAGTGCCGGATCTGTCGCTGATTTCTGACCAGCTTGCAGGGCTGGAAGACTGCCCGGAAGATCTCTACCTCATCGAAGGGGATCCGCAGTCGTTTGATGACAGCGTATTCAGCGTCGACGAGCTGGAAAAAGCGGTGGTGGTTAAAATCGCCGATCGCCAGTGGCGCTATTCGCGCTTCCCGGAACTGCCGCTGTTTGGCCGCGCCGCGCGTGAAAACCGTATTGAAAGCCTGCACGCCGAGCGTGAAACGCTTTCAGAGCGTTTTGCGACCCTGTCGTTTGACGTGCAGAAAACCCAGCGTCTGCATCAGGCGTTCAGCCGCTTTATCGGCAGCCATCTGGGCGTTGCCTTCCAGCCCGATCCGGAAGCCGAAATTCGTAAGCTCAACACCCGCCGCGGTGAGCTGGAGCGTGCGCTTGCCAGCCATGAAAATGACAACCAGCAAAGCCGCGTGCAGTTTGAGCAGGCGAAAGAAGGCGTTGCGGCCCTTAACCGCATCCTGCCGCGCCTGAACCTGCTGGCGGACGATACGCTCGCCGACCGCGTGGATGAGATTCAGGAGCGTCTGGACGAAGCGCAGGAAGCGGCGCGCTTTGTGCAGCAACACGGCAATCAGATGGCAAAACTGGAGCCGATGGTTTCCGTTCTCCAGAGCGACCCGGAACAGTTTGAGCAGTTAAAAGAAGATTACGCCTGGTCACAGCAGGTGCAGCGCGAAGCGCGTCAGCAGGCGTTTGCCCTCACGGAAGTGGTGCAACGTCGCGCACACTTCGGCTACTCCGATTCAGCAGAAATGCTGAGCGGGAACAGCGATCTGAATGAAAAGCTGCGCCAGCGTCTTGAGCAGGCCGAAGCGGAACGAACGCGCGCCCGTGAAGCGATGCGTACTCACGCTGCACAGCTGAGCCAGTACAGCCAGGTCATGGCATCGCTGAAAAGCTCCTTCGACACCAAGAAAGAGCTGTTAAATGACCTGCATAAAGAGTTGCAGGACATTGGTGTGCGCGCCGACAGCGGAGCAGAAGAGCGGGCGCGTATTCGCCGCGATGAGCTGCATGCTCAGCTCAGCAACAACCGTGCGCGTCGTAATCAGCTCGAAAAAGCGCTGACCTTCTGTGAAGCGGAGATGGACAACCTGACGCGTCGTCTGCGCAAGCTGGAGCGCGACTATTTTGAGATGCGTGAACAGGTTGTGACCGCGAAGGCGGGCTGGTGCGCGGTGATGCGCATGGTGAAAGACAACAACGTGGAGCGTCGTCTGCACCGTCGCGAGCTGGCGTACCTGTCAGCCGATGAACTGCGCTCTATGTCGGATAAGGCGCTGGGTGCGCTGCGTCTGGCCGTGGCGGACAATGAACACCTGCGCGACGTGCTGCGCATGTCCGAAGATCCGAAGCGTCCTGAGCGCAAAATTCAGTTCTTCGTGGCGGTTTATCAGCACTTACGCGAGCGTATTCGTCAGGACATCATCCGTACCGACGATCCGGTTGAAGCGATCGAACAGATGGAGATCGAGCTGGGCCGTCTGACGGAGGAGCTGACCTCCCGCGAGCAGAAGCTGGCAATCAGCTCCCGCAGCGTGGCGAATATTATTCGTAAAACCATTCAGCGCGAGCAGAACCGTATCCGTCAGCTGAACCAGGGCCTGCAAAGCGTGTCGTTTGGCCAGGTCAACAGCGTGCGGCTGAACGTGAACGTGCGTGAGGCGCACTCCACGCTGCTTGACGTGTTGTCTGAACAGCATGAGCAGCATCAGGATCTGTTCAACAGTAACCGCCTGACCTTCTCCGAAGCGCTGGCGAAGCTGTATCAGCGTCTGAATCCGCAGATTGACATGGGCCAGCGTACGCCGCAAACCATCGGCGAGGAGTTGCTGGACTACCGCAACTATCTGGAAATGGAAGTTGAGGTTAACCGTGGCTCAGACGGCTGGCTGCGCGCGGAATCCGGTGCGCTCTCTACCGGTGAAGCCATCGGTACCGGTATGTCGATTCTGGTGATGGTGGTGCAGAGCTGGGAAGATGAAGCGCGTCGTCTGCGCGGCAAGGACATCTCTCCATGCCGTCTGCTGTTCCTCGATGAAGCCGCGCGTCTCGACGCCCGCTCCATCGCCACGCTGTTTGAGCTTTGCGAGCGACTCGATATGCAGCTCATCATCGCGGCGCCGGAAAACATCAGTCCGGAAAAAGGGACCACCTATAAGCTGGTGCGTAAAGTGTTCCAGAACAGTGAACATGTACACGTCGTAGGTCTGCGTGGCTTTGCGCCGCAGCCTCCGGAGTCTTTACCGGGCACGGCTGACGCCTCTTAACCCCGGGTATGATAAAAGGCGGCGCTCAGGCGTCGCTTTTTTTATTCACTTAACTTGTGTTCAGGGCTGCGTTATCTTTAAACTTCTTTACATAAGGTAAGGCAGCAGCGTGTATGCCTTCCTATACTGAAGGAAAGCTCCAGAATACTGGGCATGTCGTGAAAAACAGGGGGCAAGGGATGTTGCTTAAGAAAGATCGTGGTCGTCAGCTGTCTGCGCTGAGTTTGTGCCTGACAGTGATGTTTGCTCCACTGTTTACCGCTCAGGCCGATGAGCCTGAAATTGTACCGACTGACAGCTCCGCGACGATGGGCGCGCAGCCGACGTCGCTGTCACAACCGCTGGATCAGTCTCCGGCGACGGCCATCATGGCCGGCATTAAACCGCTGCCGGAAGGCATCGATACTGAATCATTACGCCAGCAGCTGATGACCGGGCTGCCCTTGGGCTATACTCCCGCTTATATTAACCAGCTCACGCTGCTTTACGCTGCGCGCGATATGAAACCGATGTGGGAAAATCGCGAGGCGGTACGTGCTTTCCAGCAGCAGCTGGCTGAAGTGGCGATTGCAGGTTTTCAGCCACAGTTCACGACCTGGGTTGAACTCCTGACCGACCCTGCCGTTACCGGACAGGCGCGTGACGTGGTGCTGTCTGATGCCATGATGGGCTACTTGCAGTTTGTGGCGGGGATTTCGGTGAACGGCAACCGCTGGTTATACAGCAGTAAACCGTACAAGCTGGCGACGCCCGCGCTGTCCGTCATTAATCAGTGGCAGCTGTCGCTGGACAACGGTGAACTGCCGCGCTTTATCGCAAGCCTTGCGCCCGCCCACCCGCAGTATGCCACGATGCATCAGTCGCTTCTTGAGCTGGTCGCGGATTCCCGCCCGTGGCCTCAGTTGCGTGGAACAGCAACGCTGCGTCCGGGACAATGGAGCAGCGATGTGCCTGCGATTCGCGAAATTATGAAACGGTCTGGCATGCTTGACAGGGGCCCTAAAATTGCGCTGCCCGGCGACGAGACGCAAAACGCAGTCGTCAGCCCGTCGGCGCCGGTAAAAGAGAAAACCGCCGTTGCGCTGAGCAATAAGCCCGCCGCTTACGATCGCGAGCTGGTCGCGGCAGTGAAGCAGTTCCAGGCCGCGCAGGGGCTGGGCGCCGACGGCGTGATTGGTCCATCGACTCGCGACTGGCTGAACGTCTCTCCGGCCCAGCGGGCAGGGGTGCTGGCGTTGAATATCCAGCGCTTGCGCTTGCTGCCGGGCACGTTATCCACCGGCATTATGGTCAACATTCCGGCGTACTCCCTGGTCTACTATCAGGACGGTAGCGAAGTGCTGGCGTCCCGCGTGATTGTGGGTCGACCTGACCGCAAAACGCCGATGATGAGCAGCGCGCTGAATAACGTGGTGGTTAACCCGCCGTGGAACGTGCCGCCGACGCTGGCGCGCAAAGATATCCTGCCTAAGGTCTGGAATGACCCGGGATATCTGGAGCGACATAACTATACGGTGATGCGTGGCTGGAACAGCAAAGAAGCGATTGACCCCTGGATGGTCGACTGGTCAACGATTACGCCTTCGAACCTGCCGTTCCGTTTCCAGCAGGCACCGGGTGCGCATAACTCGCTCGGACGTTACAAATTCAATATGCCAAGTTCGGACGCAATCTATCTGCATGATACCCCGAACCATAATCTGTTCCAGAAAGACGCACGCGCGCTCAGTTCTGGCTGCGTTCGCGTGAATAAGGCCTCGGAGCTGGCGAATATGCTGTTGCAGGATGCAGGCTGGAACGATACGCGGATATCAGATGCCTTGAAGCAGGGGGATACGCGTTACGTCAATATCCGCCACAATATTCCGGTCAATCTTTACTATCTGACGGCGTTTGTGGGCGCGGACGGACGTACCCAGTATCGTACAGATATTTACAATTATGATCTGACAGCGCGATCCGGCGCACAAATCTTGCCAAAAGCGGAACAATTAATCAGGTAAATGAAGTAGTTCGGTAAAAATGATTGTCGTAAGTTATGGTGAATATGAGGCGATCTGGCTGAAAGCCGCGTATTCACTGGGATTGGGCGCCTTGACGTAGCAGGCTTTGCCAGTTATGGTGCCCTTCGTGCGCTAAGCATATTGACAATTTCTTTTACCTGTAGACCTGATTATCATGGACAAATTTGACGCTAATCGCCGCAAATTGCTGGCGTTAGGTGGCGTTGCGCTGGGCGCAGCAGCCATCCTTCCGACGCCAGCATTTGCCACCCTCTCGACACCTCGTCCGCGTATTTTAACGCTCAACAATCTGCATACTGGTGAGACGCTTAAAGCGGAATTTTTCGATGGCAGAGGCTATATTCAGGATGAATTAGCACGACTCAACCATTTTTTCCGTGATTTCCGCGCGAACAAAATCAAAGCCATCGACCCTGGATTATTCGATCAGCTTTACCGCTTGCAGGGACTGCTGGGGACCAAAAGGCCGGTGCAACTCATTTCTGGCTATCGCTCTCTGGATACCAACAATGAACTGCGCGCCCACAGCCGTGGGGTAGCGAAAAAAAGCTATCACACCAAAGGGCAGGCGATGGATTTCCATATTGAAGGCGTTTCGTTAGCCAATATTCGCAAAGCGGCGTTATCTATGCGCGCAGGTGGTGTAGGATACTACCCACGTAGCAACTTTGTGCATATTGATACCGGGCCGGTTCGGCACTGGTAATAACGAAACACAGGAGCAGTATGAACTATCGTATTATTCCGGTTACCGCGTTCTCACAGAACTGTTCATTGATCTGGTGTGAACAAACTAAACTGGCCGCGCTTGTTGATCCCGGTGGCGACGCTGAGACAATCAAGCAGGAAGTCGCTGCAAGCGGTGTAACGCTGATGCAGATTTTACTGACCCATGGCCATCTTGACCATGTGGGTGCAGCGGCTGAACTGGCTGAACACTACGGTGTGCCGATTATCGGCCCGGAAAAAGAAGATGAGTTCTGGCTTCAGGGGCTGCCTGCCCAAAGCCGCATGTTTGGTCTGGATGACTGTCAGCCACTGACACCGGACCGCTGGCTGAACGAAGGCGATCGCGTTAACGTAGGGAATGTAACTTTACAGGTGTTGCATTGCCCCGGGCATACGCCTGGCCATATTGTCTTCTTTGATGACGTGTCACGCCTGCTGATTTCCGGTGACGTGATTTTCAAAGGGGGCGTAGGACGCAGCGATTTCCCACGCGGCGATCACGGTCAGCTGATTCAGTCGATTAAGCAGAAGTTATTACCGTTAGGTGATGATGTGACGTTTATCCCTGGACACGGACCAATGTCAACGCTGGGCGATGAGCGGTTGCATAACCCGTTCCTTCAGGATGAAATGCCTGTCTGGTAAACCCTTTCAATAAAAAAGCCTGCGCGATGCAGGCTTTTTTTATGGGTGCAGGTTACAGCACCGCGACAATGGCTTCGCACAGTGGCGCCATGTTGTCAGGCGTCATACCTGCAACGTTCACGCGGCCAGAGGCAACGGCATAGACGCCAAACTCTTCACGCAGGCGCAGCACCTGCTCTTTGGTCAGGCCGCTGAAGGAGAACATGCCGTTCTGCTTGATGATGAAGCTGAAGTCACGGTCGGCGCCTTTCTCAGCCAGCGTGTTCACAAACAGCAGACGCATGCGTTGAATGCGCTGACGCATATCGTTCAGCTCTTGTTCCCAGATGGCGCGCAGCGCATCGTTGCTCAGGATCGTCGCAACTACAGACGCACCGTGTGCCGGTGGGTTGGAGTAGTTAGCGCGGATCACGGACTTCATCTGGCTGAATGCGCGATCGACAGTTTGATCGTCAGCGGCCACCAGCGTACAGGCGCCGACACGCTCGTTATACAGACCAAAGTTCTTGGAATAGGAGCTTGCGACAATCAGCTCCTGATGGACGGCGGCGAATGCGCGCAGACCTTCAGCATCTTCTTCCAGACCACGGGCAAAGCCCTGGTAAGCGAAGTCGAACAGCGGCAGCCAGCCTTTTTCAACGGACAGCTTAGCCAGCTGTTCCCACTGTTCAAGCGTAGGATCGATACCAGTTGGGTTATGGCAGCAGCCATGGAACAGCACCACATCGCCCGCCTGGGCTTCGCTCAGGCTGGCCAGCAAACCATCGAAGTCCAGCGCATGGTTTGCCGCGTCATAGTAGGCGTATTCACGGACTTCCAGACCCGCAGAATTAAACACGCTCTTGTGGTTCGGCCAGCTTGGATTGCTTACCCAGACACGCTTCACAGAGGTGTTTTTCGCCAGGAAATCTGCCGCCACGCGCAGTGCGCCGGTACCGCCTGGGGTCTGCGCCGTGCGGGCGCGTTTTTCGCTCACAATGGTGCTGCCTTTGCCGAACAGCAGCTCCTGGGTGCAGCGACCAAATTCAGGGATACCATCAATACCGAGGTAGTTTTTGGTGGTTTCGTTTTCCAGCAGATACTGCTCAGCTTTTTTGACGCTGGTCAGTACCGGAGTTTTGCCGGTTTCATCTTTATATACACCAATACCCAGGTTGATTTTGCCAGGGCGGTCGTCGGCACGAAACAGATCGGCCAGGCCCAGAATTGGGTCGGCAGGAGCGGCAGTAATGTTCTCAAACATGACGAAGTTCCATTGTGATTACAGAAGTGAAATCCGCTATCAGGTTAACGGTAGATTTACAAAATGCCAACCGTTTGCGACGAAAAGCGTGCGGCTTTTCAAAAGTCGCTATTATTTTCTCTCGGGAATAAAAAAACAGGGCCGAAGCCCTGTTCATTAAGCATATAGCAACGATGTGTGCTGATTAGAACTGGTAAACCAGACCCAGAGCCACGATGTCGTCGTTGTTGATGCCCAGCTTGTTGTCGTCTTTCAGCTGGTTGATCTGATAGTCAACATAGGTAGACATGTTTTTGTTGAAGTAGTAGGTCGCACCGATATCAACGTAGTTGATGTAGTCTTCGTCACCGATACCTTCTACGTCTTTCGCTTTAGATTTGTAGTAAGCGATGGATGGACGCAGGCCGAAATCGAACTGGTACTGAGCGACAACAGAGAAGTCCTGAGACTTGTTAGCGAAACCACGGCTGCCCAGGCGCGCTGCGTTACGCATTTCGCCATAAATGGCTGCCAGGTAGATGTTGTTCGCGTCGTATTTCAGGCCGGTTGCCCACTGTTCAGCTTTGTCGCCTTCACCCCATTCCAGAGTCTGCTGGTTGTTGGTACGGTCAGCGGCGCCATAAGCACCGACAATGCCGAAGCCTTCGTAGTCATAGCTCAGAGAGGTCGCCCAGCCGTCGCCGTTGGAACGTACCGCGTCATCACGTTCATTTTTGCCCAGGTACTGAACACCAAAGTTCAGACCGTCAACCAGGCCGAAGAAGTTGCTGTTACGGTAAGTCGCCAGACCACCCGTACGGCCTGCGAAGAAGTTATCGCTCGCGCCGGTGTCGCCGCCGAACTCAGGCAGCATATCGGTGATGCCGATTGCGTCATAGACCAGACCGTAGTTACGACCGTAGTCGAAGGAGCCTGCGTCACCGAATTTCAGACCTGCGAATGCCAGACGGGTTTTGTTGCCGTTCTGCGCATCGCCGCCTTCAGAGTTGTTACCCTGGAAGTTGTATTCCCACTGACCGTAGCCAGTCAGCTGATCGTTGATCTGAGTTTCACCTTTGAAGCCCAGACGCGCGTAAGTGTTGTCGCCATCGTTGCCCGCGTAATCAGAGAAGTAATGCAGGCCAACTGCTTTCCCGTAAAGATCTAATTTGTTGCCGTCTTTGTTATAGATTTCAGCAGCGTTTGCTGCACCGGCTACCAGCAGGGCAGGGACTACCACTGCCAGGATATTGCGCTTCATCATTATTTATTACCCTCATTGGTTTTTTTATGACACTCGCCACTGCCGTCAATAAATTCTGTCAATAAATATTTCCGGAACTATTGATGAGAGTTAGGTGTCTTTATGTGTCTGACAGGCATCTTTCCATTCATAGAACCGTTTCGCTACATTGAAAGTGCTACAATCTTCAAGATTCAGTTACCAAAAGAAAATATGTGTAACTAAATATGTATTTTTGGGAACTTTGTGAAGCACCTCAAACTTCAGCGCGTTCTGGTGAATTAAACCTCCACTTTATTCTTATATATATGATTTCCTTATGTTTAATTTAGCTAAAGGTCTTTCGTATAAACAGAAGTTAAACGGCTCATTTTTTCTTATAATCGACAAAAGCCATCCAGATGGCTGTGAAAGTGGTTGTTTTTTGTGCTATTACGTAAGGATTGTATTAAGCGCAATAAGAATATGGTTATTTTTTTGTCTAAGGATATTTCGTGGAAACAAAACGTAACAGGTAGAGGGAATTGCGGGGTTGTGGTTTATAGACGCTTACTTTTGACTGACGAAAACTGACATTGCAGGATAAAATAATGGCCAGCATTTGCTGGCCATTAATGATTTGGTCGGTTAGAAACTTGCGTTACGCGGTGTACGTGGGAACGGAATCACATCACGTACGTTCTGAACACCTGTTACGTAAGCAATCAGACGTTCGAAGCCCAGGCCAAAGCCAGAGTGCGGAACGGTGCCGTAACGACGGAGATCGCGATACCAGCTGTAGTCCGCCGGGTTCAGGCCCATCTCCTGCATACGCGCGTCCAGCACATCCAGGCGCTCTTCACGCTGGGAGCCACCGATGATCTCACCGATGCCCGGCGCCAGAACATCCATCGCGGCAACGGTTTTACCATCTTCGTTAAGGCGCATATAGAACGCCTTAATGTCTTTCGGATAGTTTTTCACCACAACCGGTGCTTTGAAGTGCTTCTCTGCCAGATAACGTTCATGCTCGGAGGAGAGATCCACGCCCCAGTAAACCGGGTTTTCGAATTTCTCACCGCATTTTTCCAGGATAGCGACCGCGTCGGTGTAATCCACCTGCGCGAAGTCTGCGGAGACGAAGCGTTCAAGACGGGCGATGGCGTCGTTATCGACACGCTCAGCGAAGAATTTCATGTCGTCTGCGCGTTCTTCGAGAACGGCTTTGAACACGTATTTCAGCATCGCTTCTGCCAGGCCAGCCACGTCATTCAGATCGGCAAAGGCGACTTCCGGCTCCAGCATCCAGAATTCCGCCAGGTGACGGCTGGTGTTAGAGTTTTCCGCACGGAAGGTTGGGCCGAAGGTGTAGATCTTAGACAGCGCACAGGCGTAGGTTTCGCCGTTGAGCTGGCCGGAAACCGTCAGGAAGGCTTCTTTACCAAAGAAGTCTTTGTCGTAATCGACTTTTCCTTCCGGCGTACGTGGCAGGTTTTCCATATCCAGCGTTGAAACGCGGAACATTTCACCTGCGCCTTCGGTATCGGATGCCGTGATCAGCGGAGTAGACACCCAGAAGTAACCCTGCTCGTCAAAGAATCGATGCAGCGCCTGCGCCAGCGTATGACGCACGCGCGCCACTGCACCAATAAGGTTGGTGCGCGGACGCAGGTGCGCAACTTCACGCAGATATTCGATGCTGTGACGCTTTGCAGCCATCGGATAGGTGTCCGGATCTTCAACCCAGCCGGTCACTTCCACCGAGGTCGCCTGAATTTCGTAGCTCTGACCCTGGCCCGGAGAGGCCACCACAACACCGGTGACGATCACGGAACAGCCGGTTGTCAGGTGCAGAACGTCATCATTGTAATTGGGCAGAGAATTATTAATGACGGCCTGTACAGGATCAAAGCAGGAACCGTCATAGACGGCGAGGAAGGAGATGCCAGCTTTAGAATCTCGGCGAGTACGCACCCATCCGCGCACGGTGACCTCCTGGTCAACGGCGACACGGCCCTGGAGTACGTCGGCTACAGGCACAACGCTCATAATATTCTCTCTGTTAATAGTCGGAAAAAATAAACACTTGTCCGCCCTGATAGGGGGGATATCTATGTTACCTGCCATCCGCTATCAGACAAGTAAATTTCACCGTCTTAAGAGAAGAAATAAGAAATTAATAAGAGAAGGGGAGCCATGAAGGCTCCCCCGAAGCCGTTAACTGGCTTTTTTAACCTGAGGCAGATCGAAGGCTTTACGTAATGCGCGGACAAACGCTTTGTCATGGCAGATGGTTTTGCCCGGGCTGTCGGAGAGCTTCGCGACCGGCTTACCGTTACATTCCACTAGCTTTATGACGATGTTCAGCGGTTTCACCTGGGGGATATCACAGGTTAAGCGCGTACCAATTCCGAAACTCAGGTTCACCCGCGATGAGAAGTGGCGATAAAGGTCGACGGCTTTCGCCAGGTCAAGGTTATCGGAGAAGACCAGCACCTTACTCATGGGATCGATACCCAGTTTTTCGTAATGGGCGATGGCTTTCTCACCCCATTCAACCGGGTCCCCGGAATCATGGCGCAAACCCTGGTAGCGTTCGGCAAACTCAGGGCCAAAGTCGCGCAGGAACGCGTCCATGGTAATGCAGTCGGTAAGGGCAATACCCAGCCGATCCGGGTATTCCTCAAGCCACGCGGCGAGGGCGGCGCGCTGGCTGTTGGCAAGGTCAGGGCTGATCTGCTGGTGCGCCTGGAACCATTCGTGCGCCTGGGTACCCATCGGCGTTAAATCAAGGCGACGCGCCAGATCGTAGTTACTGGTGCCAACGAACCACGGCTCCTGTTGCAGACGTCTGACAATGGCTTCCTGAACCTCGCGAGAGAAGCGGCGGCGCGTGCCAAAGTCCATCAGACGGAAGCGGGACATATCCAGCCCTTCTGTCAGTCTGGAAAACTCAACGAGTTTATTCTCCAGAGCAGCAACCGCCTGCGTTACACCGGTTTCAGGGGAGCGATAGCGGTGGGCCAGCTCGCTGATCACGGCCAGAAGCGGCACTTCCCACATGATCACTTCGCGCCACGGGCCGGTCAGACGAATGTCCAGCTTGCCGTTATCATTGGTGACGGTGACCTGTTCCGGCTTATAGCGGAACTCACGCAGCCAGTTCAGATAGTCCGCTTTAAAGAAAGGCAGGCCTGAAAGCCACTGATATTCGTCATCGGTGAGCGCCAGATGCTGCATGGCATCGACCTGTTCACGAATGGAATCTGCGTAGATACCCAGCAAGTCGTCACCCCGGCAGCGAAATTCCGCCGCAACATGAACATCATGATAGTGGTGAAACACGGCTTGCTGCATATGCAGCTTGTACGCGTCGGTATCCAGCAACGTATGCAGAACCGGAGAAGCGAATTGAGTCATAGGTGCGCTGTAGCATCCTCTCACGGGAGCGTTTAGTACAATAAACAACTCCGGAGTATACCCTGTTTAGTGATTTATTGAACCCCGATCACAACATAAGCACACTTTATGGTCGAGCGCATTTCGTGCCCCGTGTTATAAAAATGTAGCAAAAACGGCGTTGTGCCTGAAAAGATGAACATTCTGCATAGCGCGTTTTACACAACCGGAATATATTGAATCGTTACTCGACAAACGATGCATAAGGTTTTCTATGACACAACAGCCACAAGCTAAATACCGCCACGACTACCGTGCGCCGGATTACCTGATAAGCGATATCGATCTGACCTTCGACCTGGATGCCACAAAAACCGTCGTCACGGCGGTAAGCCAGGTGACGCGCCAGAGCGCGACAGCCGTGCCGCTGCGTCTGGATGGTGAAGACCTGACGCTGGTTTCCCTGCATATTAATGATGAAGCCTGGTCAGACTATAAAGAAGAAGGCAACCAGCTGGTCATCGACAACCTGCCGGAACGCTTTACCCTGCGCATCGTGAATGAAATCAGCCCTGCCGCCAATACCGCGCTGGAAGGGCTTTACCAGTCAGGCGTAGCCCTGTGCACCCAATGTGAAGCCGAAGGGTTCCGCCACATTACCTGGTATCTGGATCGCCCGGACGTCCTGGCGCGCTTTACCACCAAAATTATTGCCGACAAAACGCTGTACCCGTACCTGCTTTCCAACGGCAACCGGATTGGTGAAGGGGAACTGGAGAATGGCCGTCACTGGGTACAGTGGCAGGATCCGTTCCCTAAACCATGCTATCTGTTTGCGCTGGTGGCGGGCGATTTCGATGTTCTGCGCGACACCTTTAAAACGCGCTCTGGCCGTGAAGTCGCGCTGGAGCTGTTCGTGGACCGTGGCAACCTTGACCGCGCCCCGTGGGCCATGACTTCCCTCATCAACTCCATGAAGTGGGATGAAACGCGCTTTGGCCTCGAATATGACCTAGACATCTATATGATCGTTGCTGTCGATTTCTTCAATATGGGCGCGATGGAGAATAAAGGTCTTAACATCTTTAACTCTAAATACGTGCTGGCGCGTACCGATACCGCAACGGATAAAGATTACCTCGATATCGAACGCGTTATCGGCCACGAATATTTCCATAACTGGACCGGGAACCGCGTCACCTGCCGCGACTGGTTCCAACTGAGCCTGAAAGAGGGCTTAACCGTCTTCCGCGATCAGGAGTTCAGCTCCGATCTGGGATCGCGGGCGGTGAACCGCATCAACAACGTGCGCACCATGCGTGGTCTGCAATTTGCAGAAGATGCCAGCCCAATGGCGCACCCGATCCGCCCGGATAAAGTCATTGAGATGAATAACTTCTACACCCTGACGGTGTATGAAAAAGGCGCTGAAATTATCCGTATGATCCACACCCTGCTGGGCGAAGAGAATTTCCAGAAAGGGATGCAGCTTTACTTTGAGCGTCACGACGGCAGTGCGGCCACCTGCGACGATTTTGTTCAGGCGATGGAAGACGCCTCTAACGTCGATCTGTCTCATTTCCGCCGCTGGTACAGCCAGGCCGGTACGCCGATTGTGACGGTCAAAGACGACTACAACCCGGGAACCGAGCAGTACACGCTGACCATCAGCCAGCGCACGCCGCCAACGGCGGAGCAGGAAGAGAAACATCCGCTGCACATTCCGTTCAGCGTTGAGCTGTACGACAACGAAGGCAACGTGATCCCGTTACAGAAGGGCGGCCACCCGGTGCATAACGTGCTGAACGTGACCCAGGCAGAGCAGACCTTTATCTTCGATAACGTCTATTTCCAGCCCGTTCCTGCCCTGCTGTGCGAATTCTCCGCGCCGGTGAAACTCGAATACAAGTGGAGCGATCAGCAACTGACGTTCCTGATGCGTCACGCGCGCAACGATTTCTCGCGCTGGGATGCGGCACAAAGCCTGCTGGCGACCTACATCAAGCTGAACGTCAACCGTTACCAGCAGGGCCAGCCGCTGACGCTGCCGGTTCATGTGGCAGACGCGTTCCGTGCCATCCTGCTGGATGAGAATATTGACCCGGCGCTGGCGGCTGAAATTTTGACGCTGCCGTCCGCGACTGAAATCGCCGAGCTGTTTGACATCATCGACCCCATTGCGATCGTCGCCGTGCGTGAAGCGCTGACCCGCACGCTGGCGACCGAACTGGCAGATGAGTTCCTCGCAATTTACAACGCCAACAAGCTGGACGCGTATCGGGTGGAACATGCGGATATCGGTAAACGTTCCCTGCGCAATACCTGCCTGCGCTATCTGGCGTTTGGTGAGGCAGAGCTGGCGAACACGCTGGTCAGCAAGCAGTACCACGAAGCCGATAACATGACGGATGCGCTGGCTGCGCTGGCCGCAAGCGTTGCCGCCGAGCTGCCGTGCCGCGATGCGCTTATGCAGGAGTACGACGACAAGTGGCATCAGGATGGTCTGGTAATGGACAAGTGGTTCATCCTTCAGGCCACCAGCCCGGCAGCCGATGCGCTCAGCAACGTACGTAGCCTGCTGAAGCACCGTTCGTTCACCATGAGCAACCCGAACCGCGTCCGCTCCCTGATTGGCGCGTTTGCCAGCAGCAACCCGGCCGCGTTCCATGCTGAAGACGGCAGCGGTTATCAGTTCATGGTTGAAATGCTGACCGAGCTGAACAGCCGTAACCCGCAGGTGGCGTCTCGTCTGATTGAGCCGCTGATCCGCCTGAAACGCTACGATGCGCAGCGTCAGGCGAAAATGCGTGCCGCACTTGAGCAACTGAAAGGGCTGGAAAATTTGTCTGGCGATCTGTACGAGAAGATTACAAAGGCGCTGGCCTGATGTAAAAAAGCCCGGTGGCGCTTCGCTTACCGGGCCTACGATTTGCCCTTGCGCCGTGCTCCCTGTTGAAGAGGGCCGGGGTGAGGGCATCAGGCATTAGCCTTTATCCGCTGAATCTCCGCTTCTCCACGTTTCATCACTCTATCCAGCACTTCCGCCTCCAGCTCCGCCAGTCTGGCCGATCCCACCCGGCGAGGACGTGGAATATCCACCGTCAGATCCAGACCAATTTTACCCTCTTCTATTAACAGCACCCTGTCTGCCATTGCCACAGCTTCGCTTACGTCATGCGTCACCAGCAGCACCGTAAAGCCGTGCGTCTGCCAGAGGGTTTCAATCAGATCCTGCATCTCGATCCGCGTCAGGGCATCAAGCGCGCCGAGCGGTTCATCAAGCAGCAGCAGGCCGGGACGATGAATCAGCGCGCGTGCCAGGGCCACGCGCTGCTTTTGTCCACCCGACAGGGCCGCAGGCCACTCTCCCGCGCGATTCTCCAGCCCTACCGCGGCGAGTGCCTGCCGGGCGTCCTCCCGCCAACTGCCCTTCAGGCCCAGCCCGACGTTATCCATCACCGTTTTCCACGGCAGCAGACGCGCGTCCTGAAACATCATGCGCGTATCATCCTGAATCGTGGACAGCGGCGTCGTGCCCGCCAGAATGTCACCACTGTTTGGCGCCTCCAGCCCGGCTAAAAGACGCAGCAGGGTACTCTTGCCGCCACCGCTGCGGCCAACAACGGCCACAAACTGTCCGGCAGGAATATGCAGATCCAGTGCATTCAGAATGGTGTTGTCGCCGTAGCGTTTGGTCACGCCGTTCAGCAGTAACGGTGTTCCCTGGTTCAGTCGTGCAGTATTCATGCTTTCGCCTCCTGAGCGGTGTAGGCCGGGTTCCAGCGCAGCCAGCTACGTTCCAGCCACTGGGCGCTGACGTCCGCAAGTTTGCCAAGCAGGGCATAAAGGATAATGGCAACCACCACCACGTCCGTTTGCAGGAACTCGCGGGCGTTCATCGCCAGATAACCAATGCCGGAGTTGGCCGAAATGGTTTCCGCCACGATCAGGGTTAGCCACATCAGGCCGAGCGCAAAACGCACCCCAACCATAATGGAGGGCAGGGCGCCCGGCAGGATCACATGGGTAAACAGGGCAAAACCTGACAGGCCATAGCTGCGGGCCATCTCAACCAGACCGCGATCGATATTGCGGATCCCATGCCAGGTATTGATATAAATCGGGAATAATGTTCCCAGCGCCACGAGGAAAATTTTGGCGCTCTCATCAATGCCGAACCACAGGATAACCAGCGGAATAAGCGCCAGATGCGGCACGTTACGCAGCATTTGAACGGAGGTATCCAGCAGCCGCTCACCCCAGCGGGACAGGCCGCTGATCAGCCCCAGCGTCAGGCCGATGCTCCCGCCAATCGAAAAGCCGATTACCGCGCGCCAGGAGCTGATGGCAAGATGTTGCCAAAGCTCACCGCTGGCGCTTAGCGACCAGAACGCTTCCACAACGCCCTCCGGAGAGGGCAAAATACGGCTCGACAGCCAGCCAGTTGAAGACGCCAGTTGCCAGACGAGGACAATGCCGACGGGCAGAAACCACGGTGCGGCGCGCAGCAGCCATTTTTGTGCGGTTGAAGACATGGTGGCTCCTTAACTTTGCGCGACTTTTCTCGGGATAAACGCATTCGCCACGGCTTCGCCCTGCAACTGAAGCTGACGTGGCTGCGGAATCTCCGGGATAGCGACATCCAGGTGCGGGAAGAGCAGTTCACCCACCTTGTAGGCCTCCTCCAGATGCGGGTAGCCAGACAGGATAAAGCTGTCGATCCCCAGCGCCGCGTATTCATTAATGCGTGCCGCTACGGTTGGACCGTCGCCGACCAGCGCCGTACCGGCGCCGCCACGCACCAGACCCACCCCGGCCCACAGGTTCGGGCTGATCTCAAGATTTTCACGCTTGCCGTTGTGCAGGGAGGCCATTCGGTGTTGGCCCACTGAGTCGGTTTTGGCAAACGCCGCCTGTGCTTTGGCGATAGTGTCGTCGTCCAGATGAGCGATCAGACGGTCGGCGGCTTGCCAGGCCTCGTCGTTGGTTTCGCGTACGATCACGTGCAGGCGAATGCCGAAGCGCACCGTACGGCCATGTTCTGCGGCTTTGGCGCGTACCTGAGCAACTTTCTCTTTAACCAGCTCCGGTGGCTCGCCCCAGGTCAGATAGAGATCGACCTGCTCAGCCGCCAGCTCCTGCGCCACGTCCGACGATCCGCCGAAATAAAGGGGAGGGCGCGGCTGCTGTACCGGCGGGAAGTAGAGTTGCGCATCGCGAACGTGGATATGTTTTCCTTCGAAGGTGACGGTTTCCCCTTCCAGCAGACGTCGCCAGACGCGGGTGAACTCTGCGGAGGCTTCATAGCGCTCGGTATGATCGAGAAAAACACCATCGCCCGCCAGCTCCTGCGGATCGCTGCCCGTCACCAGATTGAACAGCGCGCGGCCGTTGGAGAGCCTGTCCAGCGTTGCCGCCTGGCGTGCCGCGACGGTGGGCGACACCACGCTCGGGCGCAAGGCTACCAGGAATTTCAGGCGCTGGGTGACGGGGATCATCGACGCGGCAACCAGCCACGCATCCTCACATGAACGGCCCGTCGGGATCAGCACCCCGGTAAAACCGATGCGGTCTGCCGCCTGGGCGATCTGCTGTAGATAGCCGTGATCGACCGGGCGGGCGCCTTCTTCTGTGCCAAGATAGTGTCCATCACCGTGGGTGGGTAAAAACCAGAAAAGATTCAGACTCATGATTTTTTTCCTTCAATGCCAGCGGGTTGCCAGATGCGTTCGCGAATATTCACCTGCTTTGGAACCAGGCGGTTTTGATAAAAGAGGTCTGCCGTTTGCTGCTGGAGGGCGGCAACGTGGGCGTCAACCGGCGCTATGGTGGTGGGAGGACGGTGGTCAAGATAGGTGGCGATCACCGGTTCAGGCAGGCCCATGGTTTTTGCCAGCAGCGTGATGCTCTGCTGACGCTGGCTTTGGGTCAGCGCATCGGCCTGAGAGAAGGTATCCAGCACCTGCTGAATAAATGCGCCATTTTTTTCAGCGTAAGGACGTGCCGCCAGGTAGAACGAACCGGTTTGTTTCAGGGTGGTGCCGTCTTTCAGCACCCGCACACCGCCCTGCAACAGTGCGGCGGAGTAGTACGGATCCCAGATAGCCCAGGCATCAACATTTTTTTGCTGAAACGCCGCGCGCGCATCGGCAGGCGTCAGGTAAACGGGCTGGATATCGGTGAATTTAAGGCCGGCCTCCCGCAACGCGCGCAGCAGCAGGTTGTGCGAGCTTGAACCTTTCTGGAAAGCAACCTTATGGCCTTTGAGATCGGCGACGCTTTTGATCTCGCTGTTTTCCGGCACCAAAATAACCTCTGCCTTCGGCTTGGCGGGCTCAACGCCAACGTAAACCAGATCCGCCCCGGCCGCCTGGGCAAAGATCGGCGGGATATCGCCGGTGCTGCCTAAATCAATACTTCCGACGTTCAGCGCCTCCAGCATCTGCGGTCCGGCAGGGAACTCGACCCATGAGAATTTGGTCTGCGGGAAACGCTTCTCCAGCAACGCATGGCTTTTCGCCAGCACCATGCTGACGCTGCCTTTCTGATAACCGATACGCAGGCTCTCCGGCGTTTTCTCCGCCGCCTGAGCCAGCGATGCCACTGCCAGCAGACCTGCCAGCCCGATACGGGTAACTGTTTTAAACATGCGCCACTCCTTGTAATTGATGAAATGCCGCCGCGTGGCGATCCCGACGATTAAGGGCGTGCCAGAAGGTTTCAAGCGCGCTGTCGAGGCGGGTTTGCAGATTCGGCGTGAAATGCGGTTTATGCTGGTAGTCGATTACCTGTGAGTCGTCAGCGAAGACGCCATGCAGGATCTCCTGCGCTTTCAGCGCGTTCAGAACCGGCTTGAGGGCATAATCCACCGCCAGTAAATGGGCTACCGTACCGCCTGTGGCCAGCGGCAGGACGACCTTACCGTCCAGCGCGCGTTCGGGCAGCAGATCGAGCAGCGTTTTCAGTGCACCGGAAAAAGAGGCTTTATAAATTGGTGTCGCGACGACCAACCCGTCAGCACGCTTAAGTTGTTCGATCAGGGTTTTCAGCGCCGGGCTGTCGAAACGGGCGTAGAGCAGATCTTCAGGCGCGAAATTGTGCAAATTCCAGTGACACACTTCGACATCCAGAGCATTAAGCTTTTCGCGAGCGTATTCCAGCAGTGCGCTGGATCGAGAGGGGAAGCGGGGGCTTCCGGCCAGGGTAATGACGCGCATGGTTGCTCCTTATAACTAATTGTTTGCTTTTATCTAACATTCATAACAATTTTCAGGAGTGTGACATTGCGTGGTTATTCCACTAAATGATTTATCCTCAGGATCAATGCAGAAAAAAGCATAAGAAGCGAACCGATAAGTAAACGATTGCGTTTAACATGGCTTTTTTTGCCACAGGTCAATTCCCTTTCCGGGCGGGATCGCACATAATCCCCTCCCGGTTTGCACACCGGGAATCCAGGAGAGTTCATGTACTACCCCTTCGTTCGTAAAGCCCTTTTCCAGCTCGATCCTGAGCGCGCTCATGAATTTACATTTCAGCAGTTACGTCGTATTACAGGAACGCCTCTGGCCGCGCTGGTGCGTCAAAACGTGCCGGAAAAACCTGTCCAATGCATGGGCCTGACGTTCAAAAATCCACTGGGCCTTGCGGCCGGTCTGGACAAAAATGGCGAATGCATTGATGCACTCGGCGCGATGGGCTTTGGCTCGATCGAAATCGGGACAGTGACGCCGCGTCCGCAGCCGGGAAATGACAAGCCACGTCTGTTCCGCCTGGTTGAAGCCGAGGGGCTGATCAACCGCATGGGCTTTAATAACCTTGGCGTCGATCATCTGGTTGAGAACGTTAAGAAAGCCCATTTTGATGGTGTGCTGGGTATTAATATTGGCAAAAATAAAGACACGCCAGTCGAGCAGGGTAAAGATGACTATCTGATTTGTATGGAAAAAGTCTATGCCTATGCCGGTTATATCGCGGTGAATATATCCTCGCCTAACACCCCAGGGCTGCGTTCATTACAATATGGCGAAGCGCTTGACGATCTTCTTAGCGCCATTAAAAATAAACAAACGGCACTACAGGCGATCCACCATAAATATGTTCCGGTCGCGGTTAAGATCGCCCCGGATCTTTCGGCAGAGGAATTGATCCAGGTTGCCGACAGTTTAGTTCGCCATAATATTGATGGTGTGATTGCGACCAATACAACGCTCGATCGCTCCCTCGTCCAGGGAATGAAAAACTGTGACGAAGCGGGTGGATTAAGTGGCCGTCCGGTACAATTAAAAAGCACCGAAATTATTCGCGCACTCTCCGCGGAATTAAAAGGCCAGCTGCCGATTATTGGCGTGGGTGGCATTGACTCCGTCATCGCTGCACGTGAGAAGATGGCGGCAGGGGCTTCACTGGTGCAAATTTATTCCGGCTTTATTTTTAAAGGGCCGCCATTGATTAAAGAAATTGTCACGCATATCTAATCTTTTCTCTTTATCAGACAACCAGGGCTTTATTTCCAGCCCTGGTTGTTTTATATTCCGTCATTGTTGCTTATTTAGACATTATAGTCTTTTATTACTAGTGTTATAAGCGAAGCGGCAAACAGGACATTTTTAGTACAGGACGTTTTGGGGACGGGAGAGAAACATGCGAATTAAACCTGACGATAACTGGCGCTGGTATTTTTGTGACGAGCATGACCGTATGATGCTCGACTTAGCCAATGGCATGTTGTTTCGCTCTCGTTTTGCGCGCCGAATGTTAACGCCAGACGCGTTTGCTCCCTCAGGCTTTTGCGTTGACGACGCTGCACTCTATTTCTCTTTTGAAGAAAAATGCCGCGACTTCAATCTCTCCAAAGAACAGCGCGCTGAACTGGTACTAAATGCGCTGGTGGCGATCCGTTTCCTGAAACCACAAATGCCGAAAAGCTGGCATTTCCTCGCGCACGGTATGAGCTGGACCCCGGCTATCGGCGATGCGGCCAGCGTCAATCTGAGCGATACCGAAGAAGAGGTGAATTTGCTGGTGGTTGAACCCGGTGAAAACGCTGCGCTCTGTTTGCTGGCCCAACCCGGCGTGACCATTGCCGGGCGAGTCATGCAGTTAGGTGATGCCATCAAAGTGATGAATGACAGGCTGAAGCCTCAGCTGCGCGTCGATTCCTTCAGCCTCGAACAGGCGGTTTAAGCTTCCAGCTGTACGGATGTTTTCGGTACACAGCTACAGCACAGGATCGTGCCGTCACTGCCAATCGCAGATTTCTTCAGGGCACTCACTTCACCATCGACCAGTTTAATGCGACAGCATCCGCAAATCCCCGCGCGACAGGAATAAGGTACGCGGATACCCGCCTGCTCCAGCTGTTCCAGTAGCACCTGCTGATTGTTACCACGAATAACTTTGCCTTCCCAGTGAATATCCACCGCGGAAGCGACGTTGGTGACAACGTCAACCATTTCTTCTTCCTGGCCTGCGCCGTACACTCTTGCAGGCCCGCGGGTAAGAATTTCGACCTCGTCGCCCACGCGGATTACGCCGCTGGAGCGGGGGATCAGGTTCTGGCCGAAGTCGACATCACCGTTATCCTGCGCGGTACGAAATGACTGCAAGGTTTTCAGCGGTTCGCCGGAAGGGTGTTTCTGGCCTTTCTCCGGGCTGACGGTGGTAAAAATACAGCGGCTGCACGGCTTCACGACATCAAAGATAACGCTGCCGATGCGGATCACTTTCCAGGTATCTTCATCCCAGGCATCCGCTCCGGTCACCACCAGATTCGGGCGAAACTGCTCCATCTGCACGCTGGCTTTGCAACGGGTTTGTAAATCACGCAGCGAGGCCTCGCTGGTCAGCAGGAAGGGAAAACCATCCGCAAAGGAGAGGGGAACCGCGTCGTGGCGTTTCACGCGACGAGTCAGCGCAGGCCCAACCCAGCGCAGCTGAACGTCACGTGAGAAAAAGCCGCTCAGCCACTGGTTAATGTTATCCGGCGCGATACGCGCGGTAAAATGATTGCCCCACACTTCCGTTGGCGCTTCAACCGGCGCAAAATCAGCAAAGCGGATCACGACGCTTGAACCGTCTGGCGCGGTCAAATGCAATCCGTCATGAAGCGGGGAAGGCGTAAAGCGAACCATCTGCGGGAACTGACGTGCGGTGATGAACGTACCGTCAGGCTCGGTGATCATAAAAATACGATCGAAGGCGAATCCGCTCATATCGGCCAGCGCGTGCGTCACGCCGATACCGCGCATGGATTTCACCGGATGAATAAAAAGCCTGGATAACGTCGCCACTGCACACTCCCGCTAAATAAAATAAGCCTTCAACTTTATGACATACACGCCATATTAGCTATAATGCGCGACAATTTTCTATGAGTAAAAGTGACGATATGAATTCTCTGTTTGCCAGTACGGCCCGTGGGCTGGAAGAGCTGTTAAAAACTGAACTGGAAACCCTGGGCGCGAAAGAGTGCCAGGTGGTTCAGGGTGGTGTCCATTTTGAGGGCGACACGCGGCTTATTTACCAGAGCCTGATGTGGAGCCGTCTGGCGTCGCGCATCATGCTGCCGATGAAAGAGTGCAAGGTCTACAGCGATCTTGATCTCTACACCGGTGTACAGATGATCGACTGGACAGAGATCTTCACCCCGGACGCCACCTTTGCGGTGCATTTCAACGGCGTCAACGATGAGATCCGCAACAGCCAGTACGGTGCCCTGCGCGTCAAAGACGCCATTGTGGACTGCTTCACGCGTCGTAATAGAGAACGTCCGAACGTTGATCGTGAAAACCCGGATCTGCGTATCAATGTCTGGCTGAACGGCGACACTGCCAGTATTTCCCTGGATCTGAGCGGCGCAGGCCTGCATCTGCGCGGCTATCGCGATCGCACCGGCATGGCTCCAATCAAAGAGACACTGGCCGCCGCTATCGTGATGCGCTCCGGCTGGCAGCCGGGTACGCCGCTGCTCGATCCAATGTGCGGTTCCGGTACGCTGCTGATTGAAGCCGCGATGCTGGCCACCGACCGCGCGCCAGGGCTGCATCGTGGACAGTGGGGCTTCAAAGGCTGGGCGCAGCACGATGAAGCCCTCTGGAAAGAGGTCAAAGACGACGCGCAGACCCGTGCCCGTAAAGGGCTGGCGGAGTACACCTCTCACTTTTACGGTTCGGACAACGACCCACGGGTGATTGAACGCGCGCGCAGCAACGCCCGTCGTGCCGGTATCGGTGAGCTGGTGACCTTCGACGTCAAAGATGTGGCGAACCTGACCAATCCGCTGCCAAAAGGCCCGTACGGTACGGTGATCAGCAACCCGCCGTATGGTGAGCGTCTTGGCAGCGAGCCAGCGCTGATTGCGCTACACAGCCTGCTGGGCCGCAACATGAAAGCGCATTTCGGCGGCTGGAACCTCTCCCTGTTTAGCGCCTCGCCGGAGCTGCTGAGCTGCCTGCAATTACGTGCCGATCGCCAGTTCAAGGCGAAAAACGGCCCGCTGGACTGCGTGCAGAAAAACTACCATCTGGCAGAGATAGCAGCGGACAGCAAACCGTCTGGCGTGGCGGAAGATTATGCCAACCGTCTGCGCAAAAACCTGAAGAAATTTGAGAAGTGGGCGAAGCAGGAAGGCATCGAATGTTATCGCCTTTACGACGCTGACCTGCCGGAATACAACGTGGCGGTTGACCGCTATGCAGACTGGGTGGTGGTTCAGGAATACGCCCCGCCGAAAACCATTGATGCGCAAAAAGCGCGTCAGCGTATGCTGGATGTGATTGCGGCCACCATCGCCGTACTCGGCATTTCGCCAAACAAGCTGGTGCTGAAAACCCGTGAGCGTCAGAAAGGCAAAAACCAGTATCAGAAGATGGGCGAGAAGGGCGACTTCATCGAAGTGGGCGAATATAACGCGCGCCTGTGGGTTAACCTGACCGATTACCTTGATACCGGTCTGTTCCTCGATCACCGCATCGCCCGCCGCATGCTGGGCCAGATGAGTAAGGGCAAAGACTTCCTGAACCTGTTCTCCTATACCGGCAGCGCCAGCGTTCATGCAGGGCTTGGTGGGGCGCGTAGTACCACCACGGTCGATATGTCCCGTACTTATCTGGAGTGGGCAGAGCGCAACCTGCGTCTTAACGGCTTAACCGGTCGTCAGCATCGCCTGTTACAGGCCGACGTGCTGGGCTGGCTGCGCGATACCGACGAGCAGTTTGACCTTATCTTTATCGATCCGCCGACCTTCTCTAACTCCAAGCGTATGGAGGATAGCTTTGACGTTCAACGCGATCACCTGCGCCTGATGACCGACCTGAAGCGTCTGCTGCGTAAAGGCGGCACCATTATGTTCTCGAATAACAAGCGCGGATTCCGCATGGATCACGACGGCCTGGCCGAACTGGGACTTAAAGCACAAGAAATCAGCCAAAAAACGCTGTCTCAGGACTTTGCCCGTAACCGTCAAATCCACAACTGCTGGCTGATCTCCGCGGTCTGAAAGGAAAAAATAAATGTCTTTAATTAGTATGCACGGCGCGTGGCTCTCTTTCAGCGACTCACCGCTTCTCGATAATGCAGAGCTGCATATCGAAGATAACGAGCGCGTCTGTCTGGTCGGCCGTAACGGCGCAGGTAAATCGACGCTGATGAAAATCCTCAACCGTGAGCAGGGGCTGGACGACGGCCGTATTGTTTACGAGCAGGATCTGGTCGTCTCTCGTCTGCAACAGGATCCGCCGCGTAACGTTACCGGCAGCGTGTACGATTTTGTGGCCGAAGGAATTTCAGAGCAGGCGGAATACCTCAAGCGCTACCACGAGATTTCGCATCTGGTCATGACCGACCCGAGCGACAAAAATCTCAACGAGCTGGCAAAAGTGCAGGAGATGCTCGATCACCATGGCCTGTGGCAGCTGGAAAACCGCATTAACGAAGTGCTGGCTCAGCTTGGCCTGGAAGCGGATATGGAGCTGTCGGCGCTCTCCGGCGGCTGGCTGCGTAAAGCCGCGCTGGGCCGTGCCCTGGTGAGCGGGCCCAGGGTACTGCTGCTGGACGAACCAACGAACCACCTGGATATCGAAGCAATTGACTGGCTGGAAGGGTTCCTGAAAACTTTCAATGGCACCATTATCTTCATCTCCCACGACCGTTCGTTCATCCGCAACATGGCCACGCGCATTGTCGACCTCGACCGCGGCAAGCTGGTGACCTATCCGGGCGATTACGATACCTATCTGCTGGAGAAAGAAGAGAACCTGCGCGTGGAAGAGCTGCAAAACGCCGAGTTCGACCGCAAGCTGGCGCAGGAAGAGGTATGGATCCGTCAGGGCATCAAGGCGCGTCGTACCCGTAATGAAGGCCGCGTTCGCGCCCTGAAGGCGATGCGCCGCGAACGTAGCGAACGCCGTGAAGTCATGGGTAGCGCCAAAATGCAGGTGGAAGAGGCGTCCCGCTCGGGCAAGATTGTCTTCGAAATGGAGAACGTGAATTATTCGGTTGACGGCAAAGTGCTGGTGAACGATTTCTCCGCACAGGTTCAGCGTGGCGACAAAATTGCGCTTATTGGTCCAAACGGCTGCGGCAAAACCACGCTGCTGAAACTGATGCTGGGCCAGTTGCAGGCAGACAGCGGTCGTATTCACTGTGGTACCAAGCTGGAAGTAGCGTACTTTGACCAGCATCGCGCAGAGCTGGATCCGGACCGTACGGTGATGGACAACCTCGCTGAGGGCAAACAGGAGGTAATGGTTAACGGCAAGCCGCGTCACGTGTTGGGCTACCTTCAGGACTTCCTGTTCCACCCGAAACGCGCCCTGACGCCTGTGCGCGCGCTGTCCGGCGGTGAGCGTAACCGTCTTTTACTGGCGCGCCTGTTCCTGAAACCCAGTAACTTACTGATTCTCGATGAACCGACGAACGATCTGGATGTCGAAACGCTGGAACTGCTGGAAGAGTTGATTGATGGCTATCAGGGAACCGTGATGCTGGTCAGCCACGATCGTCAATTTGTCGATAACACCGTGACCGAGTGCTGGATCTTCGAAGGCGAAGGACGTATCGGTCAATATGTGGGCGGCTATCATGACGCGCGTGGACAGCAATCGCAGTCGCTGGCGCAAAAACAGGCGAAGACCAAAAATGTCGCTGAACCTGTTGTTGTGAAAGCAGAAACTGTCAAAAAGTCTCCTGCTAAAATGAGCTATAACTTGCAGCGCGAGCTGGAAGGGCTGCCGCAGCGTCTGGAAGAGCTGGAAGCGGCACTGGAAGCACTGCAAATTCAGGTCGCTGATGCGTCATTCTTTACGCAGCCTCACGACTATACTCAGAAAGTATTGGCTGAACTCTCCCAGGCCGAGCAGGCGCTGGAAGAGGCATTTGAGCGCTGGGAGTACCTTGAGTCTCTGAAAAACGGCGCATAAACAGGGATAATCTATGTGTGACCAGCACCATGCCGATCGGCATATTTTATGCTCGCAATGCGATATGCTCGTGGCGTTGCCAGAGCTTGGTCACGGTCATAAGGCTGCCTGCCCGCGCTGCGGAGCTACGCTGACGACCGAGTGGGACGCGCCAAGGCAGCGTCCTACGGCTTACGCGCTGGCAGCCCTGTTCATGTTACTACTCTCCAATCTCTTCCCTTTCATCTCTATGAAAGTGGGCGGGATGGTAAGCCAGGTGGAGTTACTGGAAATTCCAGGCGTGATGTTCTCGGAAGATTACGCCAGCCTTGGCACCTTCTTTCTTCTGTTCGTGCAGATAGTCCCGGCTTTTTGCCTGGTCGTCATTCTGCTATTGGTCAATCGCGTCAGGATGCCCACCGCCCTTAAAATCAAACTCGCGCGGATCCTGTTCCAGTTGAAAAGCTGGGGGATGGCGGAAATTTTTCTGGCGGGTATCCTGGTCAGCTTCGTGAAGCTGATGGCCTACGGCGATGTGGGGATTGGCAGCAGCTTTATTCCGTGGTGTCTGTATTGCGTGCTGCAACTGCGCGCTTTCCAGTGCGTGGACCGACGCTGGACCTGGGACGATATTGCCCCGGCACCGACGCTCTCGCAGACGGTAAAGGTGGGCGTACCGGGTATCCGTCAGGGGCTGCGCTCCTGCTCCTGCTGCACCGCCGTGCTGCCCGCGGATGTCGAGGTGTGTCCCCGCTGTGAAACCAAAGGTCACGTCCGACGCAAAAATAGCCTGCAATGGACCATGGCGCTGCTGGTGACCTCTGTCATGCTTTATCTGCCCGCCAATATTTTGCCGATCATGATCACCGATCTGCTCGGCGACAGAATGCCCTCGACCATCCTTGCCGGGGTGATTTTGCTGTGGAGCGAAGGGTCATACCCTGTTGCAGGCGTCATATTTCTCGCCAGCATTATGGTTCCGACCTTAAAGATGATTGCCATTGCCTGGCTTTGCTGGGATGCAAAAGGGCACGGTAAGCGTGACAGTGAGCGCATGCATCTGATTTATGAGGTCGTGGAATTTGTTGGCCGTTGGTCGATGATTGACGTGTTCGTGATTGCGGTTCTCTCAGCGCTGGTGCGTATGGGTGGGCTGATGAGTATTTATCCCGCTATGGGAGCGCTGATGTTTGCTTTGGTCGTCATTATGACCATGTTTGCGGCCATGACCTTCGACCCTCGTTTATCGTGGGATCGTGAGCCCGATTCAAGCCATGAGGAAGAGTAAGAGCATGGAAAATAAGAGTGGAGAGGCTAAAGTGCAGAAGGTCAGAAACTGGTCGCCGGTGTGGATTTTCCCCATCGTGACCGCGCTGATCGGTGCATGGATCCTGTTTTATCATTACAGCCATCAGGGACCGGAAGTCACGCTAATTACCACCAATGCAGAGGGAATTGAGGGCGGAAAAACCACCATCAAGAGCCGCAGCGTGGATGTGGGTGTCGTGGAAAGCGCGACCCTGACGGATGATTTAACCCATGTTGAAATTAAGGCCCGCCTGAATGCTGGCATGGAAAAACTGCTCCATGAAGATTCCGTTTTTTGGGTGGTGAAACCGCAGGTCGGAAGAGAAGGGATCAGCGGCTTAGGGACGCTATTGTCAGGGGCTTACATTGAACTCCAGCCCGGCAATAAAGGCGCCCAGCCAGCAAACTATCAGTTGCTGGATTCACCGCCGCTTGCGCCACCGGATGCAAAAGGGATCCGCGTCATTCTGGACAGCAAAAAAGCGGGCCAGCTCTCGCCGGGCGATCCGGTGCTGTTCCGTGGGTATCGTGTCGGTTCGGTTGAAACGAGCACCTTCGATCCGCAAAAACGGACCATCAGCTATCAGCTATTTATCAATGCGCCTAATGACCGACTGGTGACCAGTAACGTTCGTTTCTGGAAAGACAGTGGGATCGCTGTGGATCTCACCTCTGCGGGGATGCGCGTTGAGATGGGTTCACTCACCACGCTGTTTGGTGGGGGCGTCAGTTTTGACGTGCCGGAAGGTATAGATCTGGGACAACCGGTGGCGGAAAAAACCGCGTTCAGACTGTTTGACGATCAAAAAAGCATTCAGGATGCGCTCTATACCGATCACATCGATTATCTGATGTTCTTTAAGGACTCTGTACGCGGCTTGCAGCCAGGAGCGCCAGTTGAGTTCCGCGGTATCCGTCTGGGTACAGTGGGGCAAGTGCCTTACTTTGTTCCGGGACTCAAGCAAATGCTTGATGATGATTATCGTATTCCGGTGCTGATACGCATTGAGCCTGAGCGTTTAATTAACCAGATTGGTGAGGATCAGGATATTGGGGAGCATATCAGCGACCTGATGAATCGCGGTCTGCGTGGCTCGCTGAAAACCGGCAACCTGGTGACAGGGGCGTTGTATGTCGATATGGACTTCTATCCAAAAGCGCCACCTATGACGGGAGTCCGTGAATTTGGCGGCTACAAAATCATTCCTACGGTCAGCAGTGGCCTGGCGCAGATCCAACAGCGTCTGATGGAAACGCTGGATAAGATCAACAATCTGCCGCTGAATCCAATGCTTGAGGCTGCGACGGGATCACTGCATCAGAGCCAGGCGACGATGCAACGTCTGCAAACCACCCTGGATAATATCAACAAGATCACGGCCAACCAGTCCATGCAGCAGCTGCCGCAGGATATGCAGAAAACGTTGCGTGAACTGAATCGCAGTATGCAGGGCTTCCAGCCGGGCTCAGCGGCCTACAACAAGATGGTGGCGGATATGCAACGTCTTGATCAGGTTTTACGCGAGCTACAGCCCGTTCTGAAAACGCTCAATGAAAAGAGCAACGCGCTGGTGTTTGAAGCGAAAGATAAAAAGGATCCTGAGCCTAAGAGGGCGAAACAATGAAAAAATGGCTAATCATCGCAGGCGCACTGGTATTAACGGCCTGTAGCTCTGGAAGCGATAACAAAAGCTACTACCAGCTGCCGTTAAGCGCGCAGTCGGGGGCGCAGAGCAGCGCCTCGCAGGGCAGCCGTCTGCTGTGGGTTGAGCAGGTTGCCGTGCCAGATTACCTGGCGGGCAACGGGGTGGTCTACCAGACCAGCGATGTGCAGTATGTAATCGCCAACAATAACCTGTGGGCCAGCCCGCTGGATCAGCAGCTACGCAATACGCTGGTGGCGAATCTGAGCAGCCAGCTCCCCGGTTGGGTCGTTGCCTCGCAGCCTCTGGGAAGCGATCAGGACACTCTGAATGTTAACGTGACGGGATTCCATGGCCGCTATGATGGTGCCGTTGTTATCAGCGGGGAGTGGCTGCTGAATCACCAGGGTCAGCTGATTAAGCGTCCTTTCCATCTTGAACTCAAGCAGCAGAAAGATGGCTATGACGAAATGGTGAAAGTACTTGCGCAGGGATGGGCACAGGAGTCGGCTACTATAGCAAGAGAGATTTCCCGCCTGCCATAAGTAAAATTCATCGACGAAAGCCGCACTCAGCTTCTTGCTGATTGCGGCTGTTTTTTCGTTTTATGTTCAGGTTGTTACTTGTCCCGCATCACACTTTTTGTACAAACGATCTTCCATGTAGCTCACAAATATGACACCCGTATGAATTTTGAACGTTGACGCTGACGCAGATTCGGGGTATTCGTTAACTGTGCTTGCACATATTGCAACCACTGTTTTCTTTCCACCAGACAAAAGAATGAGGGAAACGAGGCATGAAGAGACAGAAACGAGATCGCCTTGAAAGGGCTCATCAACGTGGTTATCAGGCTGGCATCGCCGGACGTTCTAAAGAAATGTGTCCCTATCAGGCCCTGAATCAAAGGTCCCAATGGCTAGGGGGCTGGCGAGAAGCCATCGGAGACAGGGCAGTACTTGCTTGATACCGTCTCTTTAAAAAGAAACCTCCGCAATGCGGAGGTTTCGCCTTTCTGGAAGGGGCTAAAAGCCGTTATCAGAAAGCGGAGGTATCCTGGAACAGACCCACTTTCAGGTCGTTCGCGGTATAGATCAGACGACCATCAACCAGCACTTCACCGTCCGCCAGGCCCATAATCAGACGGCGGTTAACGATGCGTTTGAAATGGATACGGTAGGTGACTTTCTTCGCGGTAGGCAGAACCTGACCGGTGAATTTCACTTCGCCTACGCCCAGCGCACGGCCTTTGCCTTCACCGCCAAGCCAGCCCAGATAGAAGCCAACCAGCTGCCACATGGCATCGAGGCCCAGGCAGCCAGGCATTACCGGATCGCCAATAAAGTGGCAACCGAAGAACCACAGGTCCGGGTTGATATCGAGTTCTGCTTCTACGTAACCCTTATCAAAGTTGCCGCCGGTTTCGGTCATTTTCACGACACGGTCCATCATCAGCATATTTGGGGCTGGTAACTGCGGGCCTTTCGCGCCAAACAGTTCACCGCGACCAGAGGCAAGAAGGTCTTCTTTAGTATAGGATTCGCGTTTATCTACCATGTTCTCAGTAAGCCTTATTTTAGTGAAGGACGCAGGATAGCTAACACGTGTACGCTGAACAAGTCCGATCAGTTTGCACTAAACCAACTTAACCAGCGTAACGGCCACGGATAACGATGACGAGCATCCTGCTGTGTCGCCTGAGCTATACGTTCCTGAATGGTCTGCATCAGGGTTGTCTGGCCTTCGCCGTCCCAGACCAGGTTTGTCAGTAAGGGTAGTGCATCCTCAACCCCTTCGATGGCCCAGACGGTGAATTGTTCCTGCTCTACCGCATCCAGAATCGCCTGGCTCAGGCTCAAATGGCGAGCGTTAGGTGCCGGAATAATCACGCCCTGTTTGCCGTTTAAACCGCGCTGCTGGCAGATTGCGAAGAAGCCTTCGATTTTCTCATTCAGTCCGCCCACCGGTTGGGCACGGCCAAACTGATCCACGGACCCGGTAATCGCAATATTCTGGTTAATCGGCACGTCTGCAAGCGCGCTGATCACGGCGCACAGCTCTGCCATTGAGGCGCTGTCGCCGTCGACTTCACTGTAGGACTGCTCAAAGGTCAACGAGGCAGAGAAGGGGATCTGCTGCTCGAGCTGAAGTTCAGACATCAGGAATGCCTGCATGATCATCATGCCTTTAGCATGAATGTTTCCGCCCAGTTCGGCCTTGCGTTCGATATCGGTAAATTCGCCGTCACCAATGTGTACGACACAGCTGATACGGGAAGGCTCACCAAAGGCGCGTGGGTGCCCGGGGAACTCGATGACGGACAAGGCATTGATTTGCCCGATACGTTCGCCTTCGGTCTCCACCAGAATCTGTTCAAGCAGAATTTCATCCTGCATACGGTCAGCAAGATAGCCTTCGCGCCATTCACGCTGGGCCAGCATCTGGCACAGTTGCTCACCGTTGAACGTACCGTTGCCGCTGATAACGCCCACTTCACGCAGCTGTTTGCCGATCCAGAGCGGACAGAGCGGCAGGGTTTCCTGATCGCCGGTGTAGCGTACGGCCTCGCGGATTAAGCCCGGCCACGCATCCTCGGAAGGTGAGGGCAGCGCGAAACGTTCCGCCACGGCCATAACCCACTGACACCACTGCGCCATGTCATCGGCATCTGCAATCTGAATATTGTCTTCAAATTCGCTGTAAACCGCCTGCTCCGCGAGTTCTGGCTCCATTTCCTGGAAGTCAGCCAGGGATTCACGGTCACCCGTCAGCACGACGGTCAGCGACAGCGGCATAGACGGAATGGAAACAGGCAGAGGACGTGACTCGTCGAAGCCTACCCAGTCAAAACGTTGCTGCGTCACCACCGTTTTCAGGCGCATCCACAGCAGCGGCTGCGCAAGCAGTGTGCGAAGGGAGATGAGCAATACGCCGCCATTCGCGCGGTGTACCAGCCCGGGTTGCAGTGAAACATCGCCATTGAACTGACGAAGGCAGCCGAACAACTGTTCTGCTTCCACCCAGTTGGCGGTGATCACCTCGCCTTTTGCAGCGAACAATCCATCTGCCTGCGTGGCAGGTTCGAATGTCACGTCGCGACCGGCAATATGATACTGACCACCAAAAACGGCATTCGTTTTTGGCTGCAACTGGCGCATGGCATCACCGAGAAGCGTCAGATACTCGGCTTCTTCCGGGGCTTTGAGCAGCATGAAAGGAGATGTAGCCCATGGGGATGACATCTGCTCCAGCGCGTAATGCAAACGCGGTTGTGTCTCGCTAAGTATGAATTTGTGTTCTTTTGTGAGGTCTGGCTGTGCAAACAGCTCCTGATAGCTCTCGGTATCCGGAACCAGGTCACGCCATGCAAGTTTCGTAATGGTCAAAGTTGATGTTTTTTAGTCAGAAGTAAAACCGTGGAGTATACCGTAAGCGGCGCACTCTGCCCAATCAGGATTCGGGTTTTCGTCATGCGGATCGCCTGCGACGTTTCACAGGATATGATTTCTTTTCAGCAGATTGCCAAAAAACTGATATTCTGAACAGAGTTACACGGTAACACTGAGATCGCAATGAAATATCAACAACTGGAAAACCTCGAAAGCGGCTGGAAATGGAAGTACCTGGTCAAAAAGCACCGTGAAGGGGAGCTGATCACCTGCTACATCGAAGCCAGCGCGGCACAAGAAGCTGTGGATATGTTGCTGACCCTCGAAAACGAACCGGTACAGGTCAACGGCTGGATCGAGAAACACATTAATCCGGCCTTGTTAAACCGGATGAAGCAAACTATCCGAGCTCGTCGTAAACGGCATTTCAATGCCGAGCATCAGCACACCCGTAAGAAATCCATCGACCTGGAGTTCATGGTCTGGCAGCGTCTGGCCGGGCTTGCGCAACGGCGCGGGAAAACCCTGTCGGAAACGGTGGTGCAGCTGATTGAAGATGCCGAGCACAAAGAGAAGTATGCCAGCCAGATGTCGACGTTGAAAAACGATCTACAGGCACTGTTAGGTAAAAAATAAGCTTTTTACTTTTCTTCAGATAATAAAAAACCCCGCATGGCGGGGTTTTTTTATAAGACGATAACTTATGCCGCAGGCTGAGTTACAACGTCTTTGATACCTTTAACTTCGATCTCTACGCGACGATCTGGTGCCAGGCAGTCGATCAGTGCAGCGCGTGGTTTCACGTTGTCACAGGTAGAACCGGTAACTGGGTTAGATTCGCCCATACCACGTGGGGAGATCTTGTTAGCTGGGATACCTTTAGATACCAGGTAATCAACTACAGACTGAGCACGTTTCTCAGACAGACCCTGGTTGTAAGCGTCAGAACCGATACGGTCGGTGAAGCCCAGAACCACTACAGAACCGTCTTTAGGATCCAGGTTGCTCAGCTGGGTGTACAGCTGATCCAGTGCCTGCTGACCTTCTGGTTTCAGGGTAGCTTTGTTGAAGTTGAACAGAACGTCAGACTTCAGAGTGAAGTGCTTGGTCTGTACTTCTGGCGCTGGAGCCGGAGCTGGAGCTACGACTGGCGCATCTTCCTGCTGACCGAAACGGTAAGAAACACCAACGCTCAGCATGCCGTTGTCTGGACGAACACCAACGGTAGCACCGTCACCGATGTTGTTAACCCACTGGTATTCCAGACGGGTAGCGATGTCACGGGTCATTGCCCACTCAACGCCACCAGCGAATACTGGGGAAACACCAGTGTCGTGGTCGTCACCAGCGATGCTGTTGCTGGAGTCTGCACGCCATACCATGCCGCCCAGACGGGTGTACACGTCCAGATCGTCAGTTACTGGGTAACCCAGTTTAGCGGTCAGCTGTACGCCTTGAGCTTTGAAAGCGCCATTTACGTTGTCGCCTTTGTAAGGCATACGACCTAACCAGTCGTAACCCATTTCAAAGCCAACATACGGGTTAACCTGATAGCCACCGAACGCACCTGCACCCAGCTGGCTCTCGTGAGTAGGGCCATCGTTGTTCAGGCTGCTGTTGTACCAACCGGTGTCATGGAACTGAGACCAGCCCAGTTTACCACCTGCATACCAGGTATTATCTTTCGGAGCGGCCTGCGCTACGGTAGCGAAGCCAGCCAGTGCCACTGCAATCGCGATAGCTGTCTTTTTCATTTTTTGCGCCTCGTTATCATCCAAAATTTGCCATGAATATCTCCATCGGAGGAATCACGGTTAAATCCTTCACCGGGGGGCGTGGTCAAATATAAACCTACCGATATCTTCGGCTTAGGCCGAGCACCCCTGGCGATGTAAAGTCTACAACGTAGCTGAAAACTTACAAGTGTGAAGTCCGTCAGGCATATGAAAAAAAAAGTTCCGTATACCTAATATTTAACAATTTTTGAACGAATTTTGTGCAGTAAAACTAACGAGAACCGCGTCAGACAAGCCTTGCCGCAGTTTTGGCGCGTTGAACTTTTTTTGCATACTGCGGTCGAAAAAAATTCCAGGAAAACTCTTAAAATGACTCAATGGTACACATTTGAGTGAATTTTTAGCCCGGGATGTTGTCCTCTGCGATAGGAATCTCCACGAACTGGCCGCATGATGAAACCCATCGCGTTACCTTCTTCAGCCGCTTCAGTCAGACGCAAATGTTCCTCTTGCGACAGATCCTCAGGCAACCACCCAATCACGACGCTATAGTTCCCGGTACGTAATGCCCGGACCATCGACTCGACCGTATCGCAAGGGGAGAGTTGATTAATCTGCATCACCTTCGCTAATGGCAGCCCAGCCGACTGAACCCATTCGCGACTTAATTTTTGCTGTGGCGTCAGCCAGAGCTGCCAGCGAGACTGTTGCCCGAGCTGCTGCAAAAGCGGCAGGAGTAAGAGTTGTGTCAACAGCGGCTGGTCTTCACGGTAAACCACTTCACTGATAAGCCCTGTCGATTCACGCCCGATAGAATTCTGCGCAGCATTGCCTGCGGCAGAAGTAGAAGGTGTTAAGTGATTTGCATAGCCTGAAGTGTACATATTCATTCCAGCCCTGTAGTTACTGTATGGATATACAGTAACCCCTGTATGCATAAAGATCAACCTCATTTTCGGAAAGCGACTCGCAAATTTCATCGATTCCTGGTGAACCTGAAAAAATCATCTTGCCCAACGGCAATAAGTTGCCTATTTTCCTGCTAACGGATCCGTTAGTAAGAAATATCGTGGTTACTGTATGATTTTTAATGGAATTATCATGAAAAAGATATCTTATGAACGGATTTATCAATCTCAAGAATACCTCTCTCCGCTGGGTGAAATTCATCATCGCGCACTGTTTGGCGGTTATACCCTGGCCGTGGATGAAGCGGTATTCGCGATGGTGTCTGACGGTGAGCTTTACCTTCGCGCCTGTGAGCAAAGTGCAAAATACTGTGTAAAAAACGCCTCTTCTTTTCTGACCCTGATGAAACGAGGACGTCCTGTGCTGCTTAATTACTACCGTGTGGATGAAGGTCTGTGGCAAAACAGGGAAAAACTGCTTCAGCTCTCCTCGTTTGCGCTCGATGCCGCCAGGAAAGAGCGCTACCAGCGCCATCAGCGTAACCGGCTTAAAGATCTGCCGAACCTGACCTTTCAGATTGAGGTCCTGCTTATGGAGGCGGGCATTACTAATGAAGAGACGCTACGACAGTTGGGGGCGAAGACGAGCTGGCTGAAAATGCGCTCTAAGAATAAAGCGCTGAGTATCCGGGTATTGTTCGCGCTTGAAGGCGCGATTGAAGGGTTACATGAAGCGGCACTCCCGGCGGATATTCGCCGGGAGCTTACGGAGTGGTTTAATGCGCTGCCTGAGTCGCAGGGCCATCATTCCGCCAGGTAGCGATCTGCTGTCGCAGCCGACAAATTTCCGGCAGCAAAGCGATAAGTAGGCCAATTTGCTGAAGGACCAGCGGAGCTTTGTTGTCGGTGCCTGGATCAAGGTGTGCGATACGTTGCACCAGTTCATCCAGTGCCTGGTGAACCCGTGGCTCATCCGCAGGTTGATGATGAAGCGCATCATCAACGTAGCAAACGGCATCGTCCAGTAGTGCCAGGATGCCCGGATTCGTCAGTTTCTCTCGGTGGGCGCCAAGGGTAGAGATATAGCTGGTGAACGTGTGGTTCAGACACAGCAGGCGGAAGGCTGTCTCCCGGATTTCTGCCGTGGCGCGCGGCTCAGTTGACATATTCGAGACAACGGAAGCCAGCTCTGCGTCAGTGTTATGCGCATCGCGACGGGCAATCCGATAGGCCAGACGGTTATCGCGACCTTGATGGTATTGCTCAAGAATAGCGTCCAGATAGCGGCAGTTGGCGTTCATTGCTCTGTCGGACACGCGCGGTAAATTTCGGAAACGCCAGTCCGGCCAGATAAAGCTCACCGCCGCCCAGGCGATGGCGCAGCCGATCAGCGTGTCGATCACGCGGGGGAGGGCCACTTCAAAGCCTTCACCCAGCAGATTGAAGCAGAGCAGCACAAGCAGCGTGATGAACATTGTGGCGTGAGCGTACTGCACATTGCGGAAGGCGAAGAACAGTACCCCGGTAATCACAATCAGGATCAGTTGCCCTTCTACTGAGGGTACAAAATAGAGCACCGGCAGCCCGATGGCGACCCCGACTAACGTCCCGACAATACGCAGCGCGAGTCGATGGCGGGTAGCGTTATAGTTCGGCTGGCAGACGAACAGGCTGGTCAGCAGGATCCAGTAGCCGTGATGCAATCCTGTTATCTGGATAAACGCGTAGCCAACGCACAGTACCAACGACATCCTTACCGCATGGCGAAAGAGGGCGGATTCCGGCGTAAAATGACGGCTCAGGCGCAGCCATATATCGCTGAAACCGTTGAGACTGTCGTCGGCAAGCTGGTTGTCAGCGTCATTGCCCGGCATCGCCATCGCCTGTTCAGACTCAATGGTGGCGAGCTGAGCATCGATGGCTCTCAGGTTGTTGAGCAGGAATCCCAGGGCTTTGAACTGTTCCGGCGAAGTTCCACTGGCCTGGACGCGATCGAGCGCCGCATCCAGGTGGCTGAATGCGCGTTCAAAGCGAGGATCGTGCTGATAGGGCGTGCGCAGCAGTATTGAGCGCGCAAGTTGCTGGCAGGCCTGAGACTGCATCGACAGCAGACGCTGGAAACGGAACATCACGTCGCTGTAGCGGAATTTCTCGCGCAGGTCAGCGTATTGCACATGCGAGGAGCTGGCGCGCTCGTGAATATCCTGGGCAACAAAGTAGTAGTGCAGGGTGCGCCGGGTACCGCGCTGACCGCGATCGCCGCGCAGACGGGTGAGCAGAGACGCTTTGGTCTGATTCAGCGTGGCGACCAGTTGGCCATTTGCCAGCGCCAGATCGTACAGGGGCGCCTGGCTGTCCTCTTCGATATCCGGATCAAACAGCCGGGATTTCAGCTCCAGATAGTGGGCCAGCTGTTCGTAACTGCGGGCAATGTTGTCCTGTAAGGCACGAACCGGAAAAATAAGATGCCCGGTTAAGGTCAGCAGGTTATACCAGATAGCGCCCAATAGCAGCAGGACCGGTTGCTGATACCACTGATCGTAAAGAGAGACGCCCAGCATGGTGTAAATGGCAATCAGCAGGGCGCCAAACGCGATAGTGGCGTAGCGTTGCCCGAGGCCGCCGAGCAAAATGAAGCCGCTGGTGGACACCGTCAGCCCTAAGGCAAACAGCCAGGGCCACGGGAAAAGCAGCTCAACGGAGGCGGAAGCAATAAAGAAGCAGACCAGCGTGATGACCAGATTACGCAAACGACCGGCCAGGCGGTCGTCGAGATCCGCCAGCGCGCCGGCCACCACCCCAAGCGTGAGGGGGATGGTGAGCTTCACATCATTCAGCCACCACGGCAGAGCGACGGTGCCGCAGAGGGCGATAAATATCCTGACGTTATACAGCCAGTTACTGTTCCATGTATAGCGACGAAGCAGGGGGCTTAGCATGAGAGCGGCCAGTCCTTATTACTGAAAACGACGACGGGCATTGGCTTCACGCGCGGCTTGCGCGACTTCGACCGGAACAACTCGGCGTCCTACCGGCCACAGGGCGATGGTGGCAATTTTGAAATTAGCGAGGCCAACCGGAATGCCAATAATCGTAATGCACTGGGCGATACCGGCGAAGATATGCATCAGACACAGCCACCAGCCAAAGAAGATTAGCCATAAAATATTCAGCAGCGTGCCGCCGGTATTCATCAGGGCATTTTTTCTTTCCGGCTCCAGTTCATCCACGTGCACGGCTTCATTTCCATAAGGAACGAGGGACAGTTTGGTGATTTCCCAGCAGGAGCGCGTCAGCGGAAGGGTGAAGATAAGCACGATGCTCACCAGGGTGGCAAAAAGCCAGGAAAGGGTGGTGGCAAAACCGCCAAGGACAAAATTCAACACATTCAGAACGGTACGCATAAACCCTCATTTCCTTCGATATGATTAACGCCCGGTGATTGTAACGTTTTTTTGGGCTGGAGCACCTTAAAACTGGCAGTTAAACTGTCTGACAAATTATGACCTCGTGGATCCGGCAGGATATGGAACTGAAAGCAACTTCAATGGGCAAACGCCTGGCGCAGCACCCTTACGACAAGGTTGTGCTTCTTAATGCGGGAGTGAAAGTCTCCGGTGAACGCCACGAATACCTTATTCCGTTTAATCAGCTACTGGCCATTCACTGTAAACGAGGGCTGGTATGGGGGGAGCTGGAGTTCGTTTTACCGGCAGAGAAAGTGGTGCGACTCCACGGGACCGAGTGGGCGGAAACACAACGCTTCCACCATCATCTGAACACGCGCTGGCACCAGTGGAGCCAGGAGATGAGCGTGATTGCCGCACAGGTGCTGCATCAGGTGCTGGACGATATCGCGCTAAGCAATACGCAGCAGAAGTGGCTGACGCGCCAGCAAACCGCCGGGCTTCAGCAAAAAATCACCCAGGCGCTGACGGCATTGCCTTTACCGGTGGCGCGGCTTGAGGAATTTAATAACTGTCGCGATGCGTGGCGGAAGTGTCAGGCCTGGCTTAGCGATATCGAGAAAAGCCGTCTGGCGCATAACCAGGCCTGGACTGAGGCGATGCTTACGCAATATGCCGATTTCTTCAGTGCGGTGGAATCATCGCCTCTCAATCCTGCCCAGGCGCGCGCAGTGGTGAATGGCGAGCACTCTTTACTGGTGCTGGCAGGCGCAGGGAGCGGCAAAACGTCGGTGCTGGTGGCGCGCGCGGGCTGGCTTCTGACAACGGGCGAGGCAGTTGCCGACCAGATTTTGCTGCTGGCTTTTGGTCGCAAGGCGGCGCAGGAGATGGATGAGCGCATTCAGGCGCGTTTGCATACCCAGGATATCTCGGCGCGCACGTTCCACTCCCTCGCTTTACACATTATTCAACAGGGCAGCAAAAAAGTCCCTGTTGTCAGCAAGCTGGAGAATGATGCTCAGGCTCGCCAGGCGCTGTTTATCAAGGCATGGCGTCAGCAGTGCAGTGAAAAAAAGGCGCAGGCGAAAGGTTGGCGTCAGTGGCTTGAAGAGGAACTCAACTGGGAGGTGCCGGAGGGCAGCTTCTGGCAGGATGAAAAGCTGGCGCGCCGGCTGGGCTCTCGTCTCGACCGGTGGGTAAGCCTGATGCGCATGCACGGCGGCTCTCAGGCAGAGATGATAGAAAGCGCACCGGAAGCGATCCGCGCCGTGTTTTCTAAGCGGGTTAAACTGATGGCGCCGATGCTGAAAGCGTGGAAAACCGCGCTGAAAGACGAAAACGCGGTCGATTTTTCCGGGCTAATCCATCAGGCCATTATCATTCTGGAGAAAGGGCGCTTCGTCAGTCCGTGGAAACACATTCTGGTGGATGAGTTTCAGGATATTTCGCCGCAGCGCGCTGCGCTGCTTTCGGCGCTGCGGGCGCAGAATAAACATACGTCGCTGTTTGCCGTGGGCGATGACTGGCAGGCTATCTACCGCTTCAGCGGGGCGCAACTTTCCCTCACGACGGCCTTCCATCACTATTTTGGGGAAGGCGATCGCAGCGATCTGGACACCACCTACCGCTTCAACTCGCGGATTGGTGAAATTGCCAACCGTTTTATTCAGCAGAACCCGCATCAGCTGTCGAAGCCGCTTAACAGCCTGACGTCGGGGGATAAAAAGGCCGTCACGCTGCTGGCGGACGATCAGCTGGAACCGCTGCTGGATAAACTGAGCGGCTATGCGAAACCGGATGAACGGATTCTGGTCCTGGCGCGTTATCACCACCTCAAGCCGACGGCGCTGGAAAAAGCGGCAACGCGCTGGCCAAAACTACAGCTCGATTTTATGACCATTCACGCCAGTAAAGGGCAGCAGGCCGACTACGTAATTGTGGTGGGGCTGAAAGAGGGGAGCGACGGTTTCCCGGCACCGGCGCGGGAATCCGTGATGGAAGAGGCGTTATTGCCTGTTCCGGAAGATTTCCCGGATGCAGAGGAGCGGCGTTTACTGTACGTGGCGATAACCCGCGCGCGGCATCGCGTGTGGCTCTTGTTCAACAAAGAGGAGCCGTCAGTGTTTGTCGATATTTTGAAAAGTATTGACGTGCCGGTGGCGAGAAAGCCGTAACGCGCCGGGCAAATTCTGTAGGCCCGGTAAGCGCAGCGCCACCGGGCAAAAAACTACTTCAGTCTCTCCGCAAGATAACGCTGATAATCCGGGATCAAAATCTCCACCGGATCGTTAAACTGCGGCGATTCAATGATGAAATCTGCCGTTGAAAGATTGGTGGCTACCGGAATGTTCCATACCGTCGCCAGACGCAGCAGCGCTTTAACGTCCGGATCATGCGGAACCGCGTTCAGCGGATCCCAGAAGAATATCAGAACGTCAATTTTACCTTCCGAAATCTGAGCGCCGACCTGCTGGTCACCCCCCATCGGGCCGCTCAGCATGGCATTCACTTCCAGACCGGTTTCGCGGTGGATCAGGTTGCCGGTTGTTCCCGTGGCAGAAAGGGCATGATGCTGTAAAAGAGGCTGATGGCGACGAACCCAGTTAAGCAGCATTTGTTTACAGTGATCGTGCGCAACCAGAGCAATGTGCTTGCGCGCCGGAAGTGTGCGTGTTGTCAGTTCCATAATCTTATCCGTGAGGTTACCTCGCTACACGATGACGGGAACTGACTGATGCTGCAAGAGAAAGGACGAAAAAATGTGGCTTACGACGAAGGTTGTCGTTTCGCCCATTGCAGAAAACGGGCGCGCGTGTCCGGATCGGCATTCTGGAACCAGAATTTGAGGCGTTGCTCAGTAAGGGTCTGCGACTGAGGAGGGAGTACATCCAGCTCCGATACGCCCGAAAGCAGGGTACTGTCATCCGCCATCATGGTGGCGAACTGGGGCAGGGAGGCGCGCCTGCTGGCTCTGTTATAGATCTCCGTGTCCGCTTCGTAATCTGTTCCTTTTGGCCTTTTTGTCAGCGCCAGGATATCCAGCTTTACCGGGATGGGCATAGAATCCCCGTCCACCAGCTCAATGCGCGGTGAGGCATCAAATGCCAGTGACTCTTTTTCTGTTTCAAGGTGCGGGAGACGAAAATTGACCTGGCTGATGCGTTGGGTATTAAAGCTGACCACCAGCGGAGGCGAAATGTACACCTGCTGTTCGTTGTCGGCGAGGCGAATCGTCTTTTCAACCCGAAAAACCACCTGATGCGGGCCATTATCCAGCTCGATGCTGTCTGCGCCCCGCAGCAGGGAGCTGGAGACTTTTTTCCCGTCCAGCACCAGCAGGTCAATGTCGGTTGAGAGTCTGAGGGTGGTTGCGAAAACACAAACCGGCATGATTAACGCAACCACAGCCCAGGCAATGCCGGTTTTCATAGCAGACTCCTGTAGACAAACTACCTGGTAAGAATGTATCAAAATTTTTCGATAAACACGTTTACTAACATATAGACATATTTTGCCGTTTTGCCCTCATACTTCTGTATGGGATGCGTGGTTGAGATGTCCGCTTTGACGTACACTTTGAAAAAAACCAGGAGGAACAGCATGAAAGAGAACGACATTGTCGAGATTCTGACGTCCACGCGCACTATCGCGCTGGTCGGCGCGAGCGATAAACCGGATCGCCCAAGCTATCGGGTCATGAAATACCTTCTGGACCAGGGATATCACGTGATCCCGGTCTCGCCGAAGGTGGCGGGGAAAACACTGCTGGGTCAGCAGGGCTATGCGACGCTCGCGGACGTGCCGGAAAAGGTGGATATGGTGGACGTTTTCCGTAATTCAGAGGCGGCCTGGGGCGTGGCGCAGGAGGCGATTGCCATCGGCGCGAAAACGCTGTGGATGCAGCTGGGCGTGATCAATGAGCAGGCGGCCGTGCTGGCACGCGATGCCGGGCTGAAGGTGGTGATGGATCGCTGTCCGGCAATCGACATCCCCCGTCTGGGGCTGGCAAAATAAAAAAAGCCCGCTTGACGGGCTTTTTTACACCTTTAGTTACGCAGTCTCGGCGCCTGTAACTGTTTGCGGATGGTCTGAGCAAGCTCGTCCATAGTGGGTTGTTCCGGATGCTCATCCTGTAGTTCACCACTCAGCTGCGCTTCGGCAAGATAGGTATGGACAGGCTGACCATCGTCGCCCTCCATAACCACATGATACCAGGGCGCGGCGCGAAGCTCTGCGTCAACGGCCAGATCGTCTGCTGACGGTTCATCAAGGGAATACTCCGGGTCGATATCCACGACCACACCCAAATATCCAAGCAAGGTGTGGCGGACCTGCTGGCCGATACCGAATTTGCTGGCAATCATAGTCACCTCCCGGGAAACATTACATACACACTATGTGCGGGCAATATTTCTCTTTTCAAGTTACATGACGCGACAGGCAAACCCTTTCAGATACAGCCCTTCCGGGTAGGTAGCGATCACCGGGTGATCGGCGGCCTGACGGAACTGCTCTATAAATTGTACATCACGACCCGCATCTATTGCGGCATCGGCGATGATTTTTTGGAATAAATCTGTCGTCATCAGACCAGAGCAGGAGAACGTCAGCAGAACGCCACCCGGGTTCAGCAGCTGGATCGCCAGCATGTTGATGTCTTTATAGCCACGGCAGGCGCCCATCAGCTGGCTTTTATTTTCTACAAACTTCGGCGGGTCCATCACGATAACGTCAAATTTCTCGCCCTGGTCGCGGTATTTACGCAGCAGTTTGAACACGTCGTCGCGCACAAACTCCGCTTTGCTCAGATCCAGCTTGTTCAGCTCAACGTTCTGTTTCGCCACATCCAGCGCTTCCTGTGAGGTGTCGACGCTCACAACCTGGGCACAGCCGCCCATCAGGGCTGAGACCGCAAAGCCGCCGGTATAGGAGAAGCAGTTCAGCACGCGCTTATCGGCAACGTACTGGCGCGTTGCCAGACGGCTGTCACGCTGGTCGAGGTAATAACCGGTCTTATGGCCGCCCTGGATATCCACCAGCAACTTCATGCCGTGCTCCTCGATAGGCAGCAGGGCAGGCGGCAGTTCGCCGGTGACCGGGCCCTGGGTCAGCTCCATGCCCTCTTTTTTACGTACCGCCACGTCGCTGCGGTCGTAAATGGCACATTCCGGGAACAGGGTTTGCAGGGCGCTAATTAGCGCAGCACGCTGGTATTCCGCCCCGGCGCTCAGCAGCTGCAACACCAGGAAATTGCCGAAGCGGTCAATGGTCACGCCCGGCAGCCCGTCGGATTCACCGGCAATCAGACGATAGCTGTCCAGCCCGTCACGCTTTGCCAGCCACTCGCGCCACTGCTGCGCCTGTTGCAGACGACGGACAAAGAAGTCGATATCGATGGCTTCTTCTTTATCGAACGTCCAGACGCGCGCGCGGATCTGAGATGCAGGCGAGTATGCGCCGCGTGCTAACCATTTCCCCTGATGGTCAACAATATCGATGGTTTCACCGAGGCTGGCTTTACCTTCCATGCGGGCAACCGCGCCGGAAAAGACCCAGGGATGGCGGCGCAGTAATGACTTCTCGCGCCCTTTGGCTAACACTAAACGTACACTCATAATTTGCTATTCTGTCGATTCCAATGAAATGGCCGCCATTTTCCCGACTTCAGCGAGGAAATGCAACGCGCCAGTCGGATAAGGAGAAGGATGATGTCAAATGTATGCACCATTGCCTGGGTCCATGGCCTTGTACAGGGCGTCGGATTCCGCTACAGCACCCAGCGCGAAGCCCTTCAGCTCGGACTGACGGGGTATGCGCGTAACATGGATGATGGCAGCGTGGAGGTTGTGGCCTGCGGTGAGGCGGATCGGGTAGAGAAGCTGATGGCGTGGCTGAAAGCGGGCGGACCGCGCAGCGCGCGGGTTGATAAGGTGCTAACGGAACCGCATCAACCCGGCCGGGAATACGCTGACTTCAGTATTCGCTATTAAATGCATTTTACCGGCTTTGGCAGGCCGGCAATTTTTGTCGCCTGTTTAGCCGGGCCTTTCGGAAACAGGCGATACAGATAACGGCTGTTGCCTTTCTCTTCGCCAAATTTATTCGCCATGGCTTTGACCAGCATGCGGATAGCCGGAGAGGTGTTGAATTCGAGGTAGAATTCGCGCACAAAGCGCACCACTTCCCAGTGTTCCGGGGAGAGGGTAATTCCTTCGTTTTCCGCAATTTTCTCCGCCAGCGCTTCGCTCCACTGGCTGCTCTCTTTCAGATAACCATCGTTATCGGTTTCGATCTCTTTGCCTTCAAAACTCAACATATTCATTCACGCGTTAGTCAAAAACTGCCTCAGTCTACCAAAAAAACAAAGCCCCGCATAAGCGGGGCTTTGTTCACAGCACGGTGAGTTAATCGCGGCTGGCGAAGCCCAGGATACTCAGCAGGCTGACAAAAATATTGTACAGCGACACATACAGGCTCACGGTGGCGCGGATATAGTTCGTCTCACCGCCGTGAATGATGTTGCTGGTTTCATACAGGATTGCGCCGGATGAAATCAGGATAAACACCGCGCTGATTGCCAGATGCAGAGCAGGCAATTGCAGGAAGATGTTCGCCAGCATACCGACCAGCACAATCACGATACCCGCCATCAGCATACCGCCGAGGAAGGACATGTCCTTACGGGTGGTCAGCACGTAGGCCGAGCAGCAGAAGAACACCAGCGCGGTACCGCCCAGCGCCATACCAATCACGTCGCCCATTCCGGCAGACAGATAGGCGTTCAGGATTGGCCCCAGAATGTAGCCCAGGAAGCCGGTGAAGGCGAAAGCGGAGAGAATACCCACCGGTTTATCCGCGGTTTTATAGGTCAGGAACATCAGACCATACATACCCACCAGCGTCAGGATCAGGCCCGGAGAAGGCAGCATCAGTACGGTGCTGGCCGTCGCGGTGATCGCCGAAAACGCCAGCGTCAGGCTGAGCATGAAATAGGTATTGCGCAGCACCTTATGGGTGCTGAGTAGCGATGTGCGGTCGCGTGAAGAAGTAATTATACGATCCATGAGTCACTCTCTTATGACAGATGTAATTAGCGCAAAGAATAGGAAACGGCGCGGCAGACGCAAAGTGGTTTTACCCATCTTTACTCAGCCCCTTAGGGATTATGCTGGTTTTTTATTCTGGTAAAGCCTTTGTACTCAGAATGAAGTGCGGTATGCAAGGCGTATTCAGATCAACCTCTTATAGGTCACTGAAAAATATTGCGTTATTTCCCTAAGGCCGCTAAGAGTTATTTCCGGATCGTCATAAAAACAGACAATAAGGCGAAGGAAATGAAACCACAAACACGCATGCACTTTACGCTCTCTTTGTTAACCGCAGGGGTCCTGTGCGCCAGCACGGCAACCTGGGCGGCTAACGTGCCAGCAGGAACCCAGCTGGCAGATAAGCAGGAACTGGTCAGGAACAACGGCAGTGAACCCGCCTCGCTCGACCCGCATAAAGTCGAAAGCGATGTCGAATTCAATATTATCAGCGATTTATTCGACGGGCTGGTCAGCGTCTCTCCGGCAGGTGAAATCCAGCCGCGCCTGGCGGAGAAATGGGAAAATAAAGATAACACCGTCTGGACTTTCCATCTGCGCCCGGGCATTACCTGGAGCGATGGCACCCCCATCACCGCGGAAGATATTGTCTGGAGCTGGCAGCGACTGGTCGACCCGAAAACCGTCTCTCCGTATGCCAGCTATCCCGGCAGTATGCGTATCGTCAACGGCACTGATATCGCAGAAGGCAAAAAAGCACCCGAGTCGCTGGGCGTGAAAGCCATCAATGACACCACGCTGGAAGTGACGCTCACCCAGCCAAATGCTGCTTTCCTGGCGATGCTGGCTCACCCGTCTCTGGTGCCGATAGATAAAGTCCTGGTAGGTCGTTTCGGTGATAAGTGGACCAAACCGGAGCACTTCGTCAGCAGCGGGGCTTATAAACTGTCACAGTGGGTGGTGAACGAACGCATTGTGGCGGTGCGAAACCCGAAATACTGGGATAACGAACATACCGTCATCAACAAGGTGACCTATCTGCCCATTTCCTCCGAAGCCGCTGACGTCAACCGCTACAAAGCGGGCGAAATCGACATCGCCTACACGGTGCCGATCAACCAGTTTGCTCAGCTGAAGAAAACGCTGGGGAACGAGCTGGACGTATCGCCGCAGCTTGCCACCTATTATTACGAATTCAACACCACCCGGCCGCCGTTCAGCGACGCCCGCGTGCGTAAGGCGCTGAATCTGGCGCTGGATAAAGATATTATCGCCGGGAAAGTTTTAGGGCAGGGGCAACGCCCGGCATGGCTCATCAGCCAGCCGGATATTGGCGGCGTCAAGTTACAGAACCCTGATTACGCCAGCTGGCCGATGGATAAACGCATTGCCGAGGCGAAAAAACTGCTGGCCGAAGCCGGATTTAACGACAGCCATCCGCTCAGCTTTAATCTCCTCTATAACACCTCGGAATCGCACCAGCGTATTGCGATTGCCGCCAGCTCGATGTGGAAGAAGAACCTCGGCGTAGAGGCGAAGCTGCAAAACCAGGAGTGGAAAACCATGCTTGATACCATGCACACCCATAACTTTGACGCGGTGCGCTACGCCTGGATTGCTGATTACGATGACGCCGCAACCTTCCTGAATAACTTCCGTACCGGTGACAGCCAAAACACCACTCAGTACAGCAATCCGGAATACGATCTGGCTCTGGTGAATGCGGCGAAGGCGAAAACGGCGGAGGAGCGCGGTAAGTTCTACCAGCAGGCAGAAGATCTGCTGGGGCGCGATGTGCCGGCGATCCCTGTCTATCACTACGTGCGCACGCACCTGGTGAAACCGTGGGTAGGGGGCTTCACGCCGGATAAGCTTGGCTACTACTACACCAAAGATATGTACATCAAAAAGCACTAACGATCCGCGGTGGATATTATGCTGGTAAAACGGTCAATCTGTTGTCTATTCAACCGATTAAACGCATTTTGGCTATTTTTAAAGCGAACGAATGCGCGCACCCTTTACAGCGCGCGGTGAGGTGTTTATAGTTCGCCTCACTTAGGAAGCGTGGCCGAGCGGTTGAAGGCACCGGTCTTGAAAACCGGCGACCCGAAAGGGTTCTAGAGTTCGAATCTCTACGCTTCCGCCAAATTCGAAACCCCTGCGATAGCAATATCGCAGGGGTTTTTGCTTTTGTTCTGGCTCTCCGCCATGTCACCCATGTTATAGCTTATCGTGATCCCTGCGTCGGCCTTACAGACCTGAGCTTTTACGCACCAGGTATCCGCGATGATCGAGGGCGTCAGCACCGCTTCGGGCGCACCCGTGGCTGCGATCTGCCCGGCCTTCAGGAGGATCAGACGCTGGCAATAATTGGCCGCAAGATTGAGATCGTGCAGTGCAACCACCACCGTAAGCGGCAGCTGTGAAACGAGCCGCATCAGCTCCAGCTGGTGCTGAATGTCCAGGTGGTTTGTCGGTTCATCGAGCAACAGCACCTGCGGCTGCTGGGCCAGCGCGCGGGCTATCTGACTTCGCTGTCGTTCTCCGCCTGACAAAGAGTGCCATCGCCGCTGGCGTAAGCTGCATAACTGCATCAGGCCAATCGCCTGTTCAACCGCAGCCTCATCGTCGCGCGTGGTTCTCTGGAATGTTTTCCGGTAGGGCGTACGCCCCAGCCTGACCATATCCTCAACGGTCAGTTCCCCGTCGACCTCAGCATGTTGCGGGACAAACGCCATGTGCTGCGCCCGTATTTTCAGCGGCATCAAGCCAAGCGTTGTGCCATTAAGCGCAACACGTTCGCTGTGTCGTGGAAACAGCCCGGCGAGGCAGCGCAGCAGCGTCGACTTGCCTGAGCCGTTTGGCCCTAACAGGCCGACAATCTGCCCGGATGGCAGGTCGAGATCGATATCCTTAAGCACCGTCTGCGCCTGTCGGGTTACGGTTAACCCGGCCACTGTAATATTCATGGATGCTCCTTTCGATTTTGATAAAGCAACGCCACAAAGACGGGGGCGCCCACCAGCGCAGTCACCACCCCGATGGGCAGAACCTGGTGCACGATCAGCGTGCGTGAGAAGATATCGGCAAGGATCATAAAGTGGGCGCCGATGAGAAACGTCAGCGGGATCGAGCGGCGATGGCCCGGCCCGCATAGCATGCGCGTCACATGGGGAATGACCAGCCCGACAAACCCCACTGCGCCTGTGGCGCTCACCAACGTGGCGGTGACAACGGCACAGGTCAGCAATAAGACAATACGCACGGCGGTAACCGGGATCCCCAGCGTGGTGGAGACCTCATCCCCGAAGGTGAAGGTGTCCAGCGCCCGGGAAAAGAGCAATACCACCAGTAAACCCGCAAGCGTAACGGCCAGCGCCAGCAGCGCGTCAGGCCAGCGCACGCCGCTCAGACTCCCCATCAGCCAGAACATGACGCTACGGGACTGCTCGGCATTGGCGGACGTGCTGACGACGTACGCGGTCATGGCGTTGAAGAGCTGGGTGCCCGCAATACCGGCCAGCAAAATGCGCGAAGGGCTTTCACTCATGCCGTTTGTAATCACCATGATGAGCGCAAAGGCGGCGCAGGAGCCGACAAACGCACCGCTGCTCACGCCAATCACGCTTCCCCCCATGCCGAGAAGCATCACGCAGACGGCCCCCAGCGAGGCGCCCGCGGAAATCCCCAGCAGATAAGGCTCAGCCAGAGGGTTACGCAGGATCGACTGTAACACCAGCCCGCACAGCGCCAGGCCACCGCCGCTGCACGCGGCCATCACTGCCCGGCTCATGCGATATTGCCAGACGATACCCTCCTCCGTTAGTGGCAACGCATAAGAGGTCAAACCCAGTCCGTTGAGGATCGCTTTCCCGGTACTGGCATACGACACCGGCATATCACCGATACTGGCGGCAAAAACCAGCATTAGCGGCAGCGCCATGACGCCTGCTGCCAGTAAACCTTGCTGGCGGCGGTCAAAAGCGAAATGACTCATTGTTCATCCCGGAAAGAAGCCAGCCGCTCGCTGATAAGCTCAACCGCATCGACGTTACGTAATGAAGGGTTTAACGACATCGCCGGCACCACAATAATGTGGTTGTTCCTGACCGCAGGCATGTTCTTCGTCACCGGGTCATTACGCAAGAATGCTTTTTTTACCTCAACGTCATCGGCAGGGTAAAGCCTGCGGGACATCCCGGCGATAACAATCACGTCCGGCTGCGACTGGGCAATATGTTCCCAGGTTACAGCCGGCCATTCGTCATGAGAGTCAATAATGTTCTTCAACCCCAGAGTGCGGCTGATCCAGCCAGGCGCGCCGTAATTCCCCGCCACCCAGGGATCGCCATTCAGACGGCTACTTGAGAACCAGAATACGACGCGAAGCGGTTTCGCTGAGACGCGCGCCTGGGCCTTTTTGATACGTTCCGTCAGCGTATGATTAAGCTGCTCACCTCGCGCGGAAACATCAAATATCGTCGCCAGATCTGTCACTTCCCGTGTGATTTCGGCCAGCGAAAACGGCGCGCTACGTGCTCCGTCTGCGTTTGACGTTTCCGTCACCGCTTTATCCGTGCAGTCGGCAGGAGAGATCCACGTATTAATCCCCAGCGAGGCAAACTGCTCACGGGTTCCCACTTCTCCCTGCGGACCAATGTGCCAGTGATACTGCGCGAGAACGAGCTCAGGTTTCTGTCCCACCACGGCTTCAAAGGAGGGGGAATTATCTGCAAGCCGGGGGATATTTTTCCCGGCATCTGCCAGCGGATCCGGGAGCTTGCCGAACCAGACCGACGTTGCGGCGATCTTTTTCTCCAGCCCCAGTGCGAGCAGTAATTCTGTTTCATGCTGTCCCACGGTCACGACGCGCTGAGGAGCCTGCGCAAAGGTCTGCTTTACGCCGCAATTTTCAATCGTGAGGGGCCAGGTGGTTGCTGAGAAAGCGGCAGGCGCCGTGGAGAGCAATAAAGCCAGAAATAACCCTTTTTTAAGTAACATAGAACACAATCCCAAATTGTTATGTTATAACATAATACATATATTGTGATTGAGAGCAACACGCTCACCGTCGCTTGTTGCAGAAACGAAAGGCTGGACTATTCTCAACATACCCACCTGGCATTCGCGGGTTGCCTGAAAAACAACAAGATTTCTGATTTGGGGTAGTGAGGATGAAAAAGATCCTGCTCGCGTTTGCGTTCTGTTTTGCCTCCCTGAGCGCCTTCTCATCGTATGCCGCTGAGCCCCGCCAGGCGCCTTCTGAGCAGGAGCGCGCCCGGACGGTCTATATTTTTCATCAGCCGATCGTCATGCTTCAGGCGAAATTTGGCCTGACCACGCCGGAGGAGCGCGTTTTACGCATCCGCAACACCCTGCGCAATTTTACCGAGGCGGACGTGCGTGAGCCGCTCACTATCGTCCCCGTGACCCGCTATAACCAGCAGGGGCGGCTGATCGTGATGAACGGTAAGCCCGTGATGCTGCTGACGGAAGGGGATTTGGACGAAGGGGACGATCTCACCCTCGATCAGGCCGCGCAGCGCGTGCTGGCGCGCATGGAAGCGCAGAGAATGGCGCTGCGCGATCAATACGATACCGGCTGGCTGGCGCTGTCGACGGTAAAAGCTGCCGCTGGCCTGCTGGCGCTTTTGCTGCTCTGCTATGGCGCCTGGCGATCCTGGCGCTGGTTTCGACGCGTCTACCGTCTGCGTATTGTGGAGAATCGCAGCCGGGTGCCGCAAAGCTGGCGGCGGTACATTGGCGCCATTGAGATTCGGCTTTACGCCTTGCTGATGTTCCTGCTGGGTTTAATCGGCTTTTACGTCTGGCTGAGCTGGGCATTCAGTCTGTTTCCGTGGACGCGGGTGTGGGGCACGTCGCTGGGAGACTGGTCGCTTCGCGTGGTGCAGCAAATTGCCCTGGCGATTGTCTCGGCTTTGCCGGGGCTGACGATTGTTCTGATCATTTTCCTCATTACCGCTTTTATTCTGAAGCTTCTGAGGATGGTGCTGAATCAGGTGGAGGCTGGTCGTCTGCAACTTCCCGGCGTACATCCGGAAACCGTGGGGGCAACCCGTAAGCTCATTTCCGTCGCCGTCTGGCTATTTGCTCTCTCCGCTGCCTGGCCGTTTCTCCCCGGCGCAAACTCACTGGCGTTTAAAGGTATTAGCGTCTTCTTCGGCCTGATGTTAACGCTGGGTTCGGCAGGGGTGATGAACCATGCCATGAGCGGTCTGGTCCTGATTTACTCCCGCGCACTGCGTAAAGGCGATGTCATTCGGGTGGCGGATAACGAAGGTAAGGTCAGTGAAATAGGCATGCTGGCGACCAAAATTATTACCCGGGAAAATTATGTCGTTACCGTGCCCAATGCGGTGGTGGTGAGCGGTAAGATCACCAACCTTAGCGCGCTACAGCCCGATGGCAGCCTCAATCTGACGGTCAGCGTCACTATTGGTTATGACACCCCATGGCGTCAGGTGCATGCCATGCTGGAGCTGGCCGCGAAACGGGCAAAAGGGATTGATCTTTCTGAGCCGCCGCTGGTGCGCCAGTTAGGGTTAATGGACTGGTATATCGCCTACGAGTTGCAGGTTCGTCTGCTGCCCGACCAGTCCCTCGCGGTTGCCCGCAATGAACTGCATAGCCAGATACAGGATGTGTTTAACGAATTTAACGTGCAGATCATGTCTCCGAATTTTGTTATGCAGCCAAAGGGCAGCGTAATGGTTGCCAAAGAGAACTGGTATACCGCGCCCGCCAAACCCCCTCAGGGCGAAACCTGAGGCCCCGGTTTTCCCAAGGTTAGCCAAAAGATCACAGTTTCTGATCGACAATCGCCGATTTTATACGGGTCATCGCCAGAATGTTTTTTGAACGCATATTCAATTTCTCGAGGATCCTCACGCGGTAGGTGCTGGTCGTTTTTTGTGACAGTTGCAGCTTTTTCGCGATTTCATGATTTTCCATATGGAAAAGCTTTAGCACGTCATATTCGCGTCGGGTAAAGGAGTGTGTCCTGAGCGCCCGATAAAAACGCATCAGCTGCTGAAAAGGGTGAGCAGTAAAATGCATCGACGAATAGATAATATTATCAATTCTCACCGCGCTGTTGGCTTCTATCTCATGCATCAGGACAATGTAATCACGCTTGACTTTTTTGACCTGCTGAATGGTTTTATTGCGTAACTTATCCTGTTCAATCGCAATGATAAAATCCAGCTCGGGATCGACCTCATAAAGATGGTGAATATCCTCCTCATCGCGAATCAAATGGGTAGATGTCAGTGAGCTTGAGACACCGTGGCAAAGGTAATAGTTATCGCTGATAAAAATAAAATTCATAATTAATGGGCAGGGTTTTAGATAAAATTCATTAAAAATCTAAGAGGCTTAATCTGTAGTATTTTCTGCCAGACAGCGGCGAGGTCGACGACCCCGGCCATCGACAGCAGAACCAGAATAATCAGCAGCGTAGATAGCGTTATCGCAAACATAAAACGCGTAATTTTTTTCTGCATTTTTTGCTGATGCGTTACCCGCTGGTCCTCTTTTTCATACTCGACCATGGTGGTAATAGCCTGGCCCTGCACGTAGTACACCTTACCCTCTTCGCTGAGATCGCCCGTGATCACGAGCGACTCAAGTAAGAGCGCGATTTTTCTGCTAAACGACTCATTTTTGATATGTTTATACCAAAGTGTGCCGTAAAGCATGGCGATCACTTCCCGCTGGGTGAAACCAGACGAAACGCGCGAAGGGCGCTGGTTGACGTAGTCGGTCACCAGCAGCCTGAGCAAGTTGTAACGGTCCCGGCTGATGGTTTCTGAATCAGATTTCAGGCCAGAAATACAGCGCCCTTTCAGACGAGCAAGGGCCGTTTTTAAGGTGATGATTTTCGTATAATGGTCAAAGGCAAACGGGATAATGCCTTTGTAAGCCTGAAACCCATTGCGCTTATAGTGAATGATTTCAGCCTGCATTTCGCTGATATCTTCCACGCTCATACTGACATCTTCGCTTTTATGCATCGGGCAGAGCACAACGTTGCTGCTTTCGTGCTTCTTCAGAATATAACGCGTATTGTCGGCATCTTTTAAGTACACCAGAAAATAGTCATGCGGGTTGTTTTTTTGCGCACCGTTCTGGATCAGCCACGGCAGAAATTTACGCCAGAGAATAAGTCTGTAGTTATCGGTATCGAATAATTTCATGGCAAATCTCTTATCGCAGTGACCTGCGTGAATAGGGTCTTACAAGGGCATATTGAGGTGGTAATGTTGCACGGATAAGCTGCGGTGTATGAAAAAGAGTCTAGATCACAAACTTTCATTCTAATAAGTTTATGTGATGTAAAAATAAATGTTTACATTTTAGCCAGCCGATGACGAAGAAGTGATCGGAGCGGAAGGGAATGACGCAAGAAGCTCAACGTAATGCAATTTCCTGCTTTACATCATGCTCAGAGATGTTTATAGTGCGCCTCACTTTGGAAGCGTGGCCGAGCGGTTGAAGGCACCGGTCTTGAAAACCGGCGACCCGAAAGGGTTCTAGAGTTCGAATCTCTACGCTTCCGCCAAATTCGAAAACCCTGCGATAGCAATATCGCAGGGTTTTTTCGTTATTCCAGCCCAAGCGTATACTGTGCGATTTTGAAGTAGATAATGAGCCCGGTACCGTCGATCAGCGTGGCGATAAACGGCGCGGAAACGACCGCCGGGTCGATTTTGCAGCGTTTCAAAACCATCGGGATCACCGATGAGACAATGGCGCTCCACAGCGTAATGCAGACCAGCGTCAGGCTGACGATAAGCGTGATTTCCATCCCAATGCCCATCATCCAGGCACGAACGCAGCCCGCCAGGCCTAGCGTGGCGGCAATCATTAACGAGGTGCTCATCTCTTTGCGCAGCACGCGACCCACGTCGCGAAGGTGGACTTCACCCAGCGCCATGGCGCGCACCAGCGTCGAGGTAATCTGCGTCCCGCTGTTTCCGCCGGTGCCAATCAGCAGCGGAATAAAGAACGCCAGCGCAATGGCGGATTCCAGCGCCTCTTCAAAATGCTGGATCACCGAGCTGGTATACGCTTCCGCGACAAACAGCAGCAGCAGCCAGACGGAGCGTTTCTTCCACAGGCTAAAGGCGCTGGTTTCCAGATAGGGCTTCTCCAGCGGCAGCGTTGCCCCCTGAAGCTGGGCATCTTCAGTAACGTCATCTTCCAGCAGATGGGCGATTTCACGCTCGGTAAGGCAGCCCACCAGCTTGCCGTGGGTCACCACCGGTACGACATCCGCACCTGCGTGCGCCAGCAACCCGGCGACATCCGCCCGCTCATCTTCCGGTTTAAGCTGGATAAAATCCGATATCATCAGCCCCTTAACGGGCTGTACGGTATCCGTGGCCTGCAATAATTTACGTACGGCAATCAAACCCGCGAGGCGACCGTTGTCTTCGATAAAAATATGTGACGGAATATCATCATCTTTTAATTTTTCAAAGAACTGCTCGCGTGCCAGAGCCACGCATAATGAAATATCAATAACGATAAAATCGGTATTCATATATTGCGCGATGGCGCTGTCGTTAAAAGCCAGATTATGGTTGTGAATAGCGTAAGACATTGTAACTTCCCTTTGAATAATAAATCTCTCAGGGGCGAGCAAGACAGGGCATGTCGGAAAAGAGATCCCCACGTCCTGGGTTCAGCACTGTACACCGTATCCCGTAAGGGAAGTTATACTGGCAAAGCCTTGATTCGACAGTGCCTGTTTTACCCTGTGCCGGTTCTCTCGAACCCACCAGAGCGATAACGTGTATTTGTACAGGAGCCTCGCCATAACGAGATCGTTGTAAAACGTGAGGGATAATACGCTTATTTAAAATGGCTGCTGAGGAATTTAAATAATGTTTAAGTATGGTTTAAATGAATATTATTGAATGAATGTTGACGTTTTATTTAACTATTTTCACTTCTAATGGGGAATTCTGATGTTATCGGGGACAGTAAAATGGCATGGCTGGACACGCTGCTGGATCATTTTGCGCATTATCCAACGCATCTCTTCGCGTTGCTCGTTGTTATGGCACTGAGTAAATCAACGGTACTGATCTCTTCCGTGCTCCCGCCCGCATCGGTCATGCTGCTGGCGGGGATTGCCGTCAGCCAGTCGAGTATGCATCCGGCGCTGACGTGGCTGGCGGTGGTGATGGGCGCTACGGCAGGATCGGTGCTGAATTACCATATCGGCCAGCTGATGGGGCATACCCGGCGAGTGTCACGCTTCACGGCAAAACATGCCGGGAAGTTTTTGCGGGTACAGCGCCAGCTGCATAAAAATGGCCTGCTGGTGTTGTTCACCTCGCGTTTCCTGGCGGTACTGCGCTATATCGTGCCGCTGGCGGCGGGCATGCTCAGGCTGAGCGCGATAAAGGTTTACGCCATCAGCCTGCTTTCAGCCTGCGCATGGGCGGCGCTGTATGTCGGCATCGTCACCGGCATCAGCCTCTGAATCAGCGAGTCACGTATTCATCAGTTTGAGAAATGCTTCCCGAAAAACCTGTCACGAATCTGTCACACTCAATGCGACATTAAAAAAACGTGTGAGGAATTAAGGATGAGAAAAGCACTACTTGCAGTTGCCGTGGCAGGTACTCTTGCCGTGACCTTTGGCGCACAGGCGCAGGACACACCGGACGGCTATCAGCTGGAACAGGTACTCATCATGAGCCGCCACAACCTGCGTGCGCCGCTCGCCAATAACGGCAGCGTGCTGGAGCAGTCCACGCCGAAGCAGTGGCCGGAGTGGGACGTCCCGGGTGGACAGCTCACCACCAAAGGGGGCGTACTGGAAGTGTATATGGGTCACTATATACGCGAGTGGCTGGCAGAGCAGGGGATGGTGAAGACGGGTGAATGCCCACCAGCGGGTACCGTCTATGCCTACGCCAACAGCCTCCAGCGCACCGTGGCGACCGCGCAGTTCTTTATCACCGGCGCGTTCCCGGGGTGCGATGTGCCTGTGCATCATCAGGAAAAAATGGGCACCATGGACCCCACCTTCAATCCGGTCATTACCGATAATTCCCCTGAGTTTCGTGAGAAAGCGCTGAAAGCGATGGAGACAGAACGGCAGAAAATGCAGCTGGATGAAAGCTACAAACTGCTGGAGCAGCTGACAAACTATAGCGACTCGCCGTCCTGCAAGGAGAAAAAAGTCTGTTCCCTGACGGAGGCGAAAGATACGTTCAGCGCCGATTATGAAAAAGAGCCGGGTGTCTCCGGGCCGCTGAAAGTGGGTAACTCGCTGGTGGATGCGTTCACCCTACAGTATTACGAAGGATTCCCGGCAGACCAGGTGGCATGGGGGGAAATCAAAACCGATCAGCAGTGGCGCGTGCTGTCGAAGCTGAAAAACGGCTACCAGGACTCGCTGTTTACCTCGACGGACGTGGCGCAGAACGTGGCTAAACCGTTGGTGAAGTACATTGATAAAGCGCTGGTGACCGAACAGGCCAAAGCGCCAAAAATTACCCTGCTGGTGGGGCACGACTCCAACATTGCCTCGCTGCTGACCGCGCTGGATTTCAGGCCGTATCAGCTGCACGACCAGCAGGAACGAACCCCGATTGGCGGTAAAATTGTCTTCCAGCGCTGGCATGACAAAAACACTAACCAGGAGCTGATGAAAATTGAGTATGTCTACCAGAGTTCAGAGCAGTTGCGTAATGCCAGCGTGCTGTCGCTGCAATCTCCTGCGCAGCGCGTGACGCTGGAGCTGAAGGGCTGTCCGGTAGATGGCAACGGCTTCTGTCCGATCGATAAATTCAATGCGGTGATGAACAACGCGGCGAAATAGAAGAAAACCCCCGCGCGGGCGGGGGGAACATTCAGACGTTTTTACGTTCGATGGTTTGCTCGCCCCAGAACAGCGAGTCTTTGTCGGTTTTTTCGAAAGCGCGAACCAGCACTTCATCGTTGCCTTCTTCCCAAATCTGCTCAGCCAGCTTTTCGTCATACCTGGCGACTTCAAAGATGGCTTCTGCAATCTCCGGAGAGGTATTGCGTAAACTTGCCCATTCGCCCACGTGGTGAGCTTTGGATTCTTGAGTTGGCATACTTGTCCTCCTGTTGGGTTAGCCGTTCAGTTTTTTGGCAAGACCCGCGACGTATTCACCCTGATAGCGGGCGATCGAAAGTTCTTCATTGCTTGGCTGACGTGAACCATCCCCACCGGCAATGGTTGTCGCGCCATACGGTGTCCCGCCACGAACCTGGGAAACATCGAACAGTTCCTGCGCGCCGTAGCCAATCGGCACAATCACCATCCCATGATGTGCAAGGGTAGTCCAGGTTGAGGTGATCGTCTGCTCCTGGCCGCCGCCTGTGCCGGTAGAGCTGAACACGCTGGCCAGCTTGCCGTATAACGCGCCGGAGGCCCAGAGCCCGCCCGTCTGGTCGAGGAAGGTGCGCATCTGGCCGGACATATTGCCGAAGCGGGTCGGGGTGCCGAAGATAATGGCATCATAGTCCGCGAGCTCCTGCGGGGTGGCGACCTGGGCGTTTTGTGTTTTTCCCCCGGCTTTGGCGAAGGCTTCCGCCTGCATGGTTTCCGGTACGCGTTTAACCACAACCTCAACGCCGTCTACTCTGTTTGCGCCTTCTGCAACTGCGTGAGCCATGGTTTCAATGTGTCCATACATGGAATAATAGAGCACCAGAACTTTTGCCATTTTGCATCACTCCTCGTTGGTTTTTCTTACAGCGGATCGCTGCGTTACTTTAAAGATATGACATCACGGCCAGACTGCAAAAATGAACGGCATTTATTTGATATATAACAATATCTTTTCGTTATGTGCTTTGTAGCAAAATGAAACAACTTTAGCGGCGCTGATTTTTCAAAATATAAGAATGGCTTATGGATAACCTCCTCAATATTTCATACGAAAGGCTGAGATCATGTTGCAGAATATTACCTCTCGCTTGCCGGATAGCCGCATTACACTAAGCTTAGTTTCACGCGGCACAGATAAAGGCACTGTCCTTGAGCCGCGAGGTGAAAGAATCCTCTTTTACTGAATGCAATATGATGTCTAATGTTTCACACTCTGGAGGTTAGAGATGGCAAACCATCGTGGTGGTTCAGGTAATTTCGCTGAAGACCGTGAAAGAGCATCAGAAGCAGGTCGTAAAGGTGGCCAGTCTAGCGGGGGCAATTTTAAAAATGACCCTCAGCGCGCATCAGAGGCTGGCAAAAAAGGGGGTAAAAATAGCCACGGCAGCAACAAGTAGTACGCCGGGTTAACTCTCTGCCGCCGGGTTTCCCGGCGGTTTTTTTATGTCTGCTACATTGAACTGTAATCAAAGGCATCGCACACTACAGGATTGATTCTTCGTGCTGGTGTCCCATGTCCGTTTCCCGTTTTACTTTCTCCATTAAGCCTCAGGAAGCCATCCTGATTTTGATCACCATGTTCTGGGGCGGAACCTTTCTTGCCGTTCAGTACGCGGTCACGATGAGCGATCCGTTTTTCTTTGTAGGGCTGCGTTTTGCAACCGCGGCGGTTGCCGTGGCGCTTATTTCGCTGAAAACCCTGCGCGGGTTGACCCTGACAGAGCTTAAAGCGGGTGTCGCTATTGGCGTGGCGATTGCCATGGGCTATAGCCTGCAAACGTGGGGGCTTCAGTCTATCTCCAGCAGTAAATCCGCTTTCATCACCGCCATGTACGTACCGCTGGTGCCGCTGTTGCAGTGGCTGTGCCTGGGCAGAATACCGGGCCTGATGTCGTGCATTGGTATCGTGCTGGCGTTCATCGGCCTCATTTTATTAGCCGGGCCGGGAAATAATCTGCTGGCGCTGGGGCCGGGAGAGATCATCACGCTGGTGGGGGCCGTTGCCATTGCGGCTGAAATTATTTTGATTAGCGCCTGGGCAGGAAAAGTGGACGTCAAGCGGGTGACGGTCGTGCAGCTTGCCACCGCGTCGCTGGTGGCGTTCGCGACGATGGTGCCGGCAGGGGAGTCCGTCCCGCCGATGTCTACCGGGCTTATCGTCGTGGCGCTGGGGCTGGGCATTTTTAGCGCTATTATTCAGGTCACCATGAACTGGGCGCAGCGCAGCGTATCTCCGACACGGGCGACGGTCATCTATACCGGTGAACCGGTGTGGGCGGGTATTTTCGGGCGACTCGCCGGTGAGCGTCTGCCGCTGCTGGCGCTGGTGGGCGCGGCATTTATTGTCGCCGGGGTGCTGGTGAGCGAGTTAAAGTTAAAAAAACGACGTAAGGCGACTGCCGGGTTCGGCACTGAACAAGGGGCAGATAGCTAACAACGCGCACGCTGCCCGTTTTGCCCGGCGGCGCTTCGCTTGCACGGGCCTACAATTGGCATGTAGGCCGGGTAAGCGTAGCGTCACCGGGCTATTTCAGGATCAGGGGGTGACGGCTTCCGCTTGCGCTTCATCCCCTTTGCGGCGGCTAAGCAGGGCGTTGAGCAGGATCGCGCCGAAGGTCGCCGTGCCAATCCCGCCCACCGTAAACCCGCCCAGCGTCAGGGCGAAGTCGCCTGCGCCCAGCACCAGCGTGACCGCCACCATGATCAGGTTACCGTTCTGGCTCAGATCAACATGATTCTGCACCCAGATGCGTGCCCCCGCGACGGCAATCAGACCAAATACAACAATCGAGGCGCCGCCAATCACGGGTGCCGGGATGGTGTGGATCAATGCGCCGAATTTTGGGGAAAAGCCGAGCAGTATCGCCATCACCGCCGCCGCCACGAAGACCAGCGTCGAGTAGACTTTGGTCACTGCCATCACGCCGATGTTTTCCGCGTAGGTCGTCACGCCGCTGCCGCCGACCGAGCCGGAGAGCATGGTCGCCAGACCGTCTCCCACAAACGCCCGCCCCATATACGGGTCCATATTGCGCCCGGTCATTCCCGCTACGGCTTTCAGGTGGCCCAGGTTTTCAGCCACCAGAATCACCGCGACAGGCGCGATGAGCATCATCGCCTGAGCGTTAAAGGTGGGCGAGGTCATGTGCGGCATCCCGAACCAGGCGGCCTGGTGAATCAGTGTGAAATCAACCGGCTTGCCGAGACCAAACACGTTCGCCAGCAGCGCGTAGATCAGACAGGCCGCAATCAGCCCGACCAGGATCAGCAGCCGCTGGATCATCCCGCGCGTAAAGACCGCCACCACGCCGATGCACAGCACCGTAATCACCGCCATCCAGCTTTCAAACGGCGAGCCGGATACGCTCTTCACCGCAATCGGCGCGAGGTTCAGGCCTATCGCCATCACCACCGCCCCGGTGACGACGGGGGGCATCATCCGCTCGATCCAGCGCGTGCCGACTTTCATCACCACCAGACCGGTCAGGGTGTAGACCAGCCCACAGGCGATAATGCCGCCGAGGGCCACGCTCAGGTTGGGGTTAATGCCCTGACCGTTAAACCCGGTCGCTGCAATAACGACTCCCACAAAGGCGGCGCTGGAGCCCAGATAGCTGGGCACGCGCCCGCCGGTGACAAAAAAGAACAGCAGGGTACCCATACCCGACATCAAAATGGCGAGGTTAGGATCCAGCCCCATCAGCATGGGCATCAGCATCGTCGCACCAAACATCGCGACCGCATGCTGCACGCCCATCACCATTGTCTGCCCGAGCGGGAGCCTTTCATCCGGCGCGACCACGCCTGCTTCTGTGGAGGTCGATTTCAACTGCCAGTGGGGAAGTCCGAACATGTTCTGTCTCCTGAATGCGGATTAACAGGCGGGTCGCATAAGTGCGTGATAGCCGCGGTCGAACCACACCAGCCCTTGCGGTGCCGGGTGGCGAACGATGGATACGATGTCGCAAAACAGAATGTCGTGGGTGCCGACGCTAACCACCTGGCTGATGCGGCAGTCGAACGAGGCCAGGGCATTTTCCAGACGTGGACAGCCCGTGTCGCCTGTCTGCCAGCGGGCAGCGGCAAAGCGTTCCGCCATCGGCGTTTTACCGCCAAACAGGTTGGATAATGGCTCCTGTCCGGCACTCAGCGTGTTAACGCACAGGGTGCGGTTCTCGCTGAAAATCGGCCAGACGGACGCGCCACGGTTGAGGCAAACCAGCAGAGTGGGCGGGGAATCGGTCACGCTGCATACCGCGCTGGCGGTAAAGCCCGCCATTCCCGCAGGGCCGTCGGTGGTGATGATATTGACCGCCGCACCGACGCAGGCCATGGCATCACGGAAGGTTTGTTGATCGGGTGTCGTCATGATGGCTCCTTACGCCAGCCCGCAGGCGTCTTCGAAGGTCAGACGCGGTAAGCGCCCATAGACTTTGCTCATATCGCCATAACCGATGTTAATCAGCAGATTGCTTTTAAGCAGCGTGCCCGTGAAAAAGGCCGCGTCCACTTTTTCCCGGTCAAAGCCGGACATCGGCCCGGTGTCGAGCCCGAGCGCGCGGCAGGCGAAGATCAGGTACGCGGCCTGCATCGAACTGTTGCGAAAGGCGGTCTCTTCCGCCAGTGCGGGGCTGGAGGTAAACCAGCTTCTGGCATCCCCGTGCGGGAACAGTACAGGCAGGCGCTCATAAAACTCGCTGTCCCAGGCGACAATTGCCGTGACCGGGGCGGTGAGCGTTTTCTCAAGGTTGCCGCTGGAGAGCGCCGGGCGCAGCTTCTCTTTTCCTTCCGGGCTTCGCACAAAGACAATGCGCGCCGGGGAGCAGTTGGCGGACGTCGGCCCCCATTTCATCAGGTCATAAATCTCGCGCAGCGTCTCGTCACTGACCGGTAAATCCAGCCAGCCGTTATGGGTACGTGCGCCGGTAAACAGCGTTTCCAGCGCGGCGGGCGTGATGGCTTCGCTCATTCAGGCTCCTTACAAAGCGGGTTCAGGGCTGTGCAGCAGGCTGGCAAGCCCGTTCAGCAGCAGCGTGTTAAAGATGTCCGGCGCGGTCACGTTGCAGGCATGCCCGCCCTGGCGCATGACCGTTTTGCGGGCGTGCGGGAGGGCGGCGTGCAGTTCCGCGGAGCAGACGGACGGCACCAGCAGATCGTCGGTGGAACAAATAATCTGCACGGGGCAGCGAACGCGTGCAGCGTGGCGGCTGAAATCGGCCTGTTTCAGCGCATGCAGCCTGCGCAGCAGATTGGCTTTGCCCTGGAAATGGGCCAGCGCCAGCGCTTCCTCGGCCTCCAGCCGCGGAGCGCGGGCAGCCATCCAGTCTGCCGGGTAAAGAAACAGCGGCTGTGCCTCTACCCACGCCTGAGCCCCGCCCGCATGCAGCAGACGTTCGCGAACGTCAAAACAGCGTCGGGTATGGGCATTGAGGGTCAGCCAGCCGTTGACACAAACCAGCGCGGTGAGGGCGTCAGGCTTATCGATAGCCAGCCGCAGGCCGACCAGCGCCCCCAGCGCGTGGCCGACCACGCAGTAACGGGCGATCCCGGCCCCGGCTAACGCCAGCGCGAGCTCGTCGGCCATGTGTGCGAGGGTGTAGTCTTCCGGCAGGGTATCCGGGTTATTCCCCGTGCCCCGCTGGTCGTAGCACACCACCTGATACTCCTGCACCAGCACGGCGAGCTGAGGCAGCCAGTAGCTGCCGCTGCCGCCGAGCCCTGCAATCAGTACCACCACGGGCGCGCCCGCAAAGGGGGGCGGGGAAATGGACAGTTTCATGGCGGCCTCACTTCGCGATGTGCGCAACGGTGGCAATTTCAACCAGCGCTTCAGGCTTTACCAGCCCGCACTGGATGCAAAATCGCGCCGGTTTATCGCCGGGGAAAAACTCCGCGTAGATCTCGTTAATCGCGGCGTAGTTTTTCCAGTCGGTGATAAAGATGCTGTTGAAGGTCACGTCCTCCATCGTGCCACCCGCCGTTTCGATCACGGTTTTGATCGTCTCCAGCACGTGGCGGGTTTGCGCCTTTGGGTCATCGATAAACACCACGTTGTTGTCTTTATCAAACGGCAGCGTGCCTGAGACATACACCACGCCGTCGGCGAGGGTACCGGGGACAAACGGGGCTATCGGGGTGCTGGTGCCCGGCGGAATAATCACGGATTTCGGCATAGCGGTTCTCCTCAGGCGATGCGGGCGAGCGGGGGATCCAGCGCGTCGCAGAAATCGGCGACGTTACTGACCCAGCCAAAAAAGGTTTCGATATTGAACAGGGCGGCTTTCTGGGCAAAATCCGGCCCGGCCTGATGGGTAGCGTCTTCCAGCACCACGCCAAAATACTCGAGGAAGAAGCCGTCGCGCAGGGTGGACTCCACGCAGACGTTGGTGGCAATGCCCGTAAAGACCAGATGACGAATGCCCCGGCTGCGCAGCAGGCTGTCGAGCGGGGTATTGAAAAAGCCGCTGTAGCGCGGTTTCGGCAGTACGATATCGCCAGCTTCCGGTACCAGCTCATCCACCAGCTGATAATCCCAGCCGCCTTTCGCCAGCAGCGTGCCCTGGAGTTCAGGCCGTTGGCGCATGGTTTTCAGGGCGTTGGATTTGTGAAAGTTGGGTGAGCCGGGACCGCCAGCTTCGACGTACTGGTCGTCCCAGCCATTCTGGAACCAGACGATCAGCATGCCCGCAGCACGCGCGGCGCTCACGGCGGTTTTGATATTCTCAATCACCGGCTGCGTGGCCGAGACGTCGAACCCGGCCAGATCCAGATACCCGCCTTTACTGGCATAGGCGTTTTGCATATCCACCACGATCAGCGCGCTCTGCTGCGCGTCAAAGGTGATGGCCTCCGGGCGAGCGTTGAGGGTCGTCATTACGCCACCTCCTTCGTCACGGCAGGGATGTGGGCGCGGCACTGCATCAGCGGCTGAATACGCTCGCCGAAGGTTTCCACGCCGGTGAGAAAATCATCGAAGGTCAGCAGCACGCCTTCGGCGCCGGGCACGGCAGCCACTTCGTCGAGCATTCTGGCGACGCTGGCATACGAGCCAACCAGGGTGCCCATGTTGATATTGACGGCAGACGTCGGGTCGGCCATCTGGCGAACGTTGGTGTCCGCGCCGGAGCGGGTATCCTTCTGGCTCTGCTCGGTCAGCCAGCTCAGGGCTTCCTCGTCGGCGCCGTCCTTGTATCGTTCCCATTTGGCGCGCGCGGCGTCGTCGGTTTCGTCGGCAATCACCATAAACAGCACGTAGGAGCCCACGTCGCGCCCGATTTTGTCGGCGGCCGCTTTCATGCGTGCCGCGGTGGGCGCGAAGGCGGCCGGGGTGTTAACGCCTTTGCCGAAGCAGAAGTTGAAGTCGGCGTATTTCGCCGAGAATTCCATTCCCGCGTCGCTCTGTCCGGCGCATATCACCTTCATCGGCACCGACGGCTGCGGGCTGACGCGGCAGTCGTTCATGGTAAAGAAGTCGCCTTTGAAATCGCTTTTGCCGGTGCCCCACAGATCGCGCAGCACCTGCACGTATTCAGTCAGGTAGTCGTAGCGACGGGAGAAGTAATCGTCCCCCGGCCAGATCCCCATCTGCTCGTACTCCGGCTTTTGCCAGCCGGTGACCAGGTTGACGCCAAAGCGCCCGCCGGAGATGGAGTCGATGGTGGAGGCCATCCGCGCCACGATTGCCGGGGGAAGGGTAAGGGTGGCGGCGGTGGCGTAAATCTGGATGCGCGAGGTTACCGCCGCCAGGCCCGCCATCAGGGTAAAGGACTCCAGGTTGTGGTCCCAGAATTCGGTCTTACCGCCGAAACCGCGCAGCTTGATCATCGAGAGCGCAAAGTCGAAGTGGTAATGCTCCGCTTTCTGCACGATGGCTTTATTCAGCTCAAAGGTCGGCATGTATTGCGGGGCCGTGGTCGAGATAAGCCAGCCGTTGTTGCCGATCGGTACAAATACGCCAATTTTCATCACGAACCTCTCTTCATTACGTCGCAGGTGTCACGACGTTTTTGCAAAGGGAGTGCCAGTTTTGAAAAATACTTTGTTATTAGGGTGTTAACTGGTGGCTGTTAAATTTAACAGCGAAAATGTGGACTAAGTGGTCAAAATCATTGCACAGAAAACAGGCACTCATGCGCGCTGAGGGTGCAGAAGGTCGTGGCGAGACGGGGGTTTTGCTATGCTGAGCGCAGGACAGAAAATGGAGAGCGAAAATGACACAAGGCGCAGTGAAAACACCCGGTAAACGTTCGCAGGCGGTGAGCGCCAAGAAACAGGCGATCCTCAGCGCCGCGCTGGAGACATTTTCGCAGTTTGGTATTCACGGTACGCGCCTTGAGCAGGTGGCGGAGCAGGCCGGGGTGTCCAAGACCAATCTGCTCTACTACTACCCGTCGAAAGAGGCGCTATATGTGGCGGTGATGCAGCAGATCCTGGATATCTGGCTCGCACCGCTTAAAGCATTTCGCGAAGAGCTGGCCCCGCTGGTGGCGATAGAGGAGTACATACGCCTGAAGCTGGAGGTATCGCGTGATTACCCGCAGGCATCAAGGCTGTTCTGCCTGGAGATGTTGCAGGGCGCGCCGCTGTTGCAGGCGGAGCTGACGGGAGATCTAAAGCAGCTGGTGGACGAAAAATCGGCCATTATTGCCGGATGGGTCGCCAGCGGAAAACTGGCGCCCGTCGATCCGCAGCATCTGATTTTCATGATTTGGGCCTCAACCCAGCACTACGCTGACTTCGCGGCCCAGGTCGAGGCGGTAACCGGTAAAACGCTCCAGGACGAGGCGTTTTTCCAGAGCACCCTGGAAAACGTGCAGCGGATGATTATCGAAGGGATCCGTGTGCGCTAATTTCCCTCACCCTAACCCTCTCCCAAGGGGAGAGGGAATAGTTCAGTGCCGCGTCAGCCCGGCGGGAGGGGACAGCTTAAGTCGCCCTCTTCACACTGCATCAGCGTGGCCAGAAACGCTTCGCGCTCCACGGTTTTTTCCGCCAGACACTGGTTCACAATCATTGGCTGAACGCTCCCGCCTTCCGTACCCGAACCGATAAACGCACAGTCCGCGTCGCGCAGGCTGATCCACGCCTGCTGCGCCTTTTTCAGCAGATCGCGCTGAGGCGCAGCCGCACGTTTGATGGCGGCCTGATAGGTCTCGTTGAGCTTTTTATCGGCGGCCTGGTACTGCTGCGCGCTACATGTGTTCAGTTCAAGCTGGGTGGTCGCGTTGTTGCACTCGTCGGCAAGCGCGCTGGCGCTCATGAGCAGGGCTGCACCTGCGAGAAATACTCTTTTCATCATCCCCTCCATGTAAAAAAGCCGGATGCGCTGTGCTTATCCGGCCTGCGGCTGTTTTATAGCCCCGGTAAGCGTAGCGTCACCGGGGAAAGTTTACACGATTAACCGATTGTCATCAGGCTGGCGTTACCGCCCGCCGCCGCGGTGTTAACGCTGAGCGAGCGCTCAACGTACAGGCGCTCCAGCAGCAGGTTGGTTTCCCCGCGCGCAAAGCCCTGCACGGAAACGATGGCACCGCTGCGGGCCGCCACCTGCTCGCACAGTTCGCGCAGCTGGTCGGAATCACCGTGGTAGATCACCGCGTCAAACGGCTGGGTCAGCAGGGCATCGGCCTTCGCAAAGCGAATGCGAGCCGAGACCGCTTTTGGCAACTGTTTGGCGAGGTCGCGATGCAGCGCATCTTCCGGCCACAGCACCTCACAGCCCGTTGCTGTAGCGGCTGCCAGCTGCACCAGCGCATCCTGCTCGTCATCCGCCATGCACAGCACACGCTCGCGCGGCATCAGCGTCCAGGTGTTGCGCTCACCGGTTGGACCCGGCAGCAGGCGCTGGGTACCGGCCTGCGCCAGCTCGCCGTACTGCTGCGCAATTGCACGCAGTTCAGGGCGGTTTTCTGCCCACTTAATCAGCGCGTCCAGCGGCTGGGTCAGCACGGCTTTCACCTGCGCATCCACCGGATAGTCCGCGTCCTGACGCGCCAGCGTCACGCCCAGCGCATTTTCCGGACGGTTTGCCAGCAGACGGTACAGATAGAGCGGACCGCCCGCTTTCGGGCCGGTGCCGGAGAGACCTTCACCGCCGAACGGCTGCACGCCCACGACTGCGCCGACCATATTACGGTTGACGTACAGGTTGCCGACTTTAGCATTGCCGGTCACCTGGGCAATGGTTTCGTCGATACGGGTATGCACGCCGAGCGTCAGGCCGTAACCCGAGGCGTTGATCTGATCGATCAGCTCGTTGAGGTTGTTACGGTTGTAGCGCACAACGTGCAGTACCGGGCCGAAGACCTCTTTTTTCAGCTCGTCGAAGCTTGCCAGCTCAATCAGCGTTGGCGGCACGAAGGTGCCGGTCTGCCACTCGCGGGCATCTTCGCTGTTCTCGCGCACCGCCTGGAACACCGGACGGCCTTTGGCACGCATGGTCTGAATGTGGTTTTCGATGTTGGCTTTGGCTTCCGCGTCGATCACCGGCCCGATATCGGTGGTGAGACGGCCCGGGTTGCCCATGCGGCATTCCGCCATCGCACCGCGCAGCATCTTCAGCGTGTGGTCAGCCACGTCATCCTGTAAGCACAGCACGCGCAGGGCGGAACAGCGTTGACCCGCGCTGTCGAAGGCAGAGGCCAGCACGTCAACGACGACCTGCTCAGTGAGCGCGGAGGAGTCCACGATCATGGCGTTCATGCCGCCGGTTTCAGCGATCAGCGGCGTTGGACGGCCCTGCGCATCCAGACGGGTGGCGATGTTGCGTTGCAGCAGGGAGGCTACTTCGGTCGAACCGGTAAACATCACGCCGCGCACGCGGTTATCGGAGGTCAGTTTGGCACCCACCGTTTCACCGCGCCCCGGCAACAGCTGCACCACGCCCGCCGGTACGCCCGCTTCCAGCAGAATGTTGATGCCCTGAGCGGCAATCAGCGGAGTCTGCTCTGCCGGTTTTGCCAGCACGCTGTTGCCTGCGGCAAGGGCCGCGGCAATCTGGCCGGTGAAGATTGCCAGCGGGAAGTTCCACGGGCTGATACAGACCACCGGGCCGAGCGGACGGTGCGTTTCGTTGTCGAAATCATCGCGCACCTGACCGGCGTAGTAGTGCAGGAAGTCGACCGCCTCGCGCACTTCGGCGATGGCGTTGCTGAAGGTTTTACCCGCTTCACGCACCAGAATGCCGATAAGCTGCTGCATCTGATCTTCCATCAGCACCGCCGCGCGTTCCAGAATGGCGGCACGCTCCTGCGGCGGGGTGGCAAACCAGATTGGCGCGTTGTTCACCGCGCTCTCCAAAGCCTGATCCACTTCCGCTTCTGTGGCTTCGCGCACGTAGCCGACGATATCCTTCGGCTCTGCCGGGTTGATCACCGGCTGCATTTCACCGTCTTCAACGGACTGCTCAAGGATCGGTTTGGCCTGCCACTTCTGCAATGCGCTGTTAAGCAGGGCAGAAGAGAGCGACGCCAGACGGTGTTCGTTGGCGAGATCCAGACCCGCCGAGTTGACGCGACCTGCACCATACAGCTCGCGCGGCAGGGCAATCTTCGGATGCGGCAGACCAATCTGGCCTTCCTGCGCCGCCATCTTCTCTACGGCCTGTACCGGATCGGCCACCAGTTCGTCCAGCGGCAGGGTGGTATCGGCGATGCGGTTAACGAAGGAGGTGTTCGCCCCGTTCTCCAGCAGACGACGCACCAGGTAGGCCAGCAGGGTTTCGTGAGTACCTACCGGGGCATAAATACGGCACGGACGGTTCAGCTTGCCGTCGGCCACTTTACCGGTCACCTGTTCGTACAGCGGTTCACCCATGCCATGCAGACACTGGAACTCGTACTGGCCCGGATAGTAGTTCTGACCCGCCAGGCTGTAGATCGCCGCCAGGGTGTGGGCGTTGTGGGTGGCGAACTGCGGATAAATCAGGTTCGGCACGCCGAGCAGTTTTTTCGCGCAGGCGAGGTAAGAGACGTCGGTGTAGACCTTGCGGGTATAGACCGGATAGCCTTCCAGTCCTTCCATTTGGGCGCGTTTGATTTCGCTGTCCCAGTAGGCACCCTTCACCAGACGGATCATCAGGCGGCGACGGCTGCGGCTGGCCAGGTCAATCAGGTAGTCAATGACGAACGGGCAGCGTTTCTGGTAGGCCTGGATAACGAAACCAATCCCGTTCCAGCCCGCCAGCTCCGGCTCGAAGCACAGTTTTTCCAGCAGATCGAGGGAGATCTCCAGACGATCCGCCTCTTCGGCGTCGATGTTGATGCCGATGTCATACTGGCGCGCCAGCAGGGTCAGGGACTTCAGGCGCGGGTAGAGTTCTTCCATCACCCGGTCGTACTGCGCGCGGCTGTAGCGCGGGTGCAGGGCGGAAAGCTTGATAGAGATGCCTGGCCCTTCATAAATACCGCGACCGTTGGACGCTTTACCGATGGCGTGGATCGCCTGCTGGTAAGAGACCATGTAGGCCTGCGCGTCGGCGGCGGTCAGCGCCGCTTCGCCCAGCATGTCGTAGGAGTAGCGGAAGCCTTTGTCTTCCAGCTTGCGGGCGTTCGCCAGCGCTTCGGCAATGGTTTCCCCGGTGACGAACTGCTCGCCCATCAGGCGCATCGCCATGTCCACGCCCTTGCGGATCAGCGGCTCGCCGCTCTTGCCGATAATACGGTTCAGGGAGCGCGACAGGTTGGCTTCGTTATGGGTGGAGACCAGCTTGCCGGTAAACAGCAGGCCCCAGGTGGCGGCGTTCACAAACAGGGACGGGCTGCGGCCAATGTGGGAGTGCCAGTTGCCGTTGCTGATTTTGTCGCGGATCAGGGCATCGCGGGTGGCTTTATCTGGGATACGCAGCAGCGCTTCCGCCAGACACATCAGCGCCACGCCTTCCTGCGAGGAGAGGGAGAACTCCTGCAACAGACCCTGCACCATGCCGGCGCGTCCGCTGGCGGTTTTCTGATTACGCAGCTTGTCGGCGAGCTGATACGCCAGGCTGTGCGCCTGAGCGGCAACGGCTTCCGGCAGGCGCGCCTGCTCCAGCAGCATCGGCACGGCGTCGGTTTCGGCACGGCGATAGGCGCCGGTAATGGCGGCGCGGCTGACGGACTGCGGCAGGATCTGCTCGGCAAATTCCAGGAACGGCTGGTGGTTCTCATCAGCGGCCGTCGCGGCCTCTTCGCCTTCGTTCGCAGCGCCCGCCAGCAGGGCAGGCAGCTCCGGCAGACCTTCTTCACTCTCCAGTCTTTCCAGATAGTTAAAAATCGCCTGCTTGATTAACCAGTGCGGCGTGCGGTCGATACGGGTCGCAGCGGTTTTAATCCGTTCGCGGGTAGCGTCATCCAGCTTAACCCCCATGGTGGTCATCCCCATGCCAAAACTCCTGTTGTTCTGTAATAGCGTTCTGTTGATAGCGTGAAATATCCACCATGTTGCAACTTTGTGCAACCGTGTTAAATGTGACCTGGTCTGCAAGCTGGAAAATGAATGGATTGTTAACGATTAGTTAGCTGTGAAAAAGAACGCGCGGCGGTTTCTGAGCCCAGTTTTTATGCGGTGCTTAACACTTTTTAAAGGTGCAACCCATAAAAGCGTGAGCGAGTGCAACCTATAGGAAAGACGTATAAAACCAGGGATGAAATTCATGTAAATGCAGTGTTAAATCGTTTGTCAGTGGGATGCGTATACGGCAGGATAGCGCGCCCAACGGAAACACATACACACATCACTACGTTCCGGTGATGACATAACAAGGCAGCCCGGACGGCTGTCGCTCGACATTTTGGAGAATTTGAATGGCTATTAGCACACCGATGCTGGTGACATTTCTCGTTTATATTTTTGGCATGATCCTGATAGGGTTTTTGGCATGGCGTTCCACTAAAAACTTTGACGACTACATCCTCGGCGGGCGCAGCTTGGGCCCGATGGTCACCGCACTCTCAGCGGGCGCATCCGACATGAGCGGCTGGCTGCTGATGGGGCTGCCGGGCGCGATTTTCATCTCCGGTATCTCCGAAAGCTGGATCGCCATCGGCCTGACCGTTGGCGCGTGGATTAACTGGAAGCTGGTAGCAGGCCGTCTGCGTGTGCATACCGAAGCCAACAACAACGCCCTGACGCTGCCGGATTACTTCACCGGACGCTTTGAAGATAACAGCCGCATATTGCGTATTATCTCTGCGGTGGTGATCCTGCTGTTCTTCACCATCTACTGTGCCTCCGGCATTGTGGCGGGCGCGCGCCTGTTCGAAAGCACCTTCGGCATGAGCTATGAAACGGCGCTGTGGGCCGGTGCGGCCGCGACCATCCTCTATACCTTCGTGGGCGGATTCCTGGCGGTAAGCTGGACCGATACCGTGCAGGCGAGTCTGATGATTTTCGCCCTGATCCTGACCCCGATAATTGTGATTTTTACCGTCGGCGGCTTTGGCGAATCGCTGGAAGTGATCAAGCAGAAGAGCATCGAAAACGTCGATATGCTGAAAGGGCTGAACTTCGTGGCCATCGTCTCCCTGATGGGCTGGGGCCTGGGCTACTTCGGTCAGCCGCACATTCTGGCGCGCTTTATGGCGGCGGATTCTCACCACACCATCGTTCACGCGCGTCGCATCAGCATGACGTGGATGATCCTGTGTCTGGCGGGGGCGTGCGCGGTCGGTTTCTTCGGTATCGCCTACTTCAACAACAACCCGGCGCAGGCGGGCGCGGTGAACCAGAACGCCGAGCGCGTGTTCATCGAGCTGGCGCAGATCCTGTTCAACCCGTGGATTGCCGGTATCCTGCTCTCCGCGATCCTGGCGGCAGTCATGTCCACCCTGAGCTGTCAGTTGCTGGTGTGCTCCAGTGCCATCACCGAAGACCTCTACAAAGCGTTCCTGCGTAAGGACGCGAGCCAGAAAGAGTTAGTGTGGGTAGGGCGTTTTATGGTGCTGCTGGTGGCGCTGGTGGCGATTGCGCTGGCGGCTAACCCGGAAAACCGCGTGCTGGGGCTGGTGAGCTACGCGTGGGCGGGCTTTGGCGCCGCATTTGGTCCGGTGGTGCTGTTCTCCGTTCTGTGGTCACGCATGACCCGCAACGGCGCGCTGGCGGGGATGATCATCGGTGCGGTTACCGTTATCGTCTGGAAACAGTTCGCGTGGCTGGGCCTGTATGAAATCATCCCGGGCTTCATCTTCGGCAGCCTCGGTATTGTGGTGTTTAGCCTGCTGGGTAAAGCGCCGTCTGCATCTATGCAGAAGCGCTTTGCGGAAGCGGATGCGCATTACCACTCAGCGCCGCCGTCTAAGCTCCAGGCTGAGTAATTTCCCCCTCACCCTAACCCTCTCCCCAAAGGGGAGAGGGGACAGACCGTTCACCCGTTCGAGATGAGAATGATGATTAAAACAGGGTTGATGATGGCAGCATTACTGCTGCTGGCGGGGTGTAACGCTCCCACGCAGCATGCGGCGGTGGAGACCTGCAAAGCGGATAACCAGATGCAGCAGACTACGCTCTATTTTGGCTTGAATCGCCCGGCAGGGGCGCAGATTACCGGCAGCGAGTGGCAGCAGTTTGTCGACCAGGACGTGACGCCGCGTTTTCGCGATGGCTTAACGGTGGTTGATGCCCGCGGGCAGTGGCTGGGGAACGACGGAAAAGTGGCGCGTGAACCCAGCAAAGCGTTAATGCTCATCCATGGTAAAGACGCGCAGAGCGAGAAGAACATCGAAGCGTTGCGCGGGATCTATAAGTCTCGTTTCGCGCAGGAATCGGTAATGCGGGTCGACCAGCCGGTGTGCGTGCAGTTTTAATGAGAACGGCGGGAATTCCCGCCGCTGTTGTTTTGTAGGCCGGGTAAGCGAAGCGCCACCCGGCATTGCATCAGAGCACCAACCCCGCAAAGCTCGCCGACAGCAGGCTCACCAGCGTCGCACCGTATACCAGGCGCAGACCAAACCGCGACACCACGTTACCCTGTTGCTCGTTCAGGCCTTTTATTGCCCCCGCTACAATGCCAATCGAGGCGAAGTTAGCGAACGACACCAGGAACACGGACAAAATGCCCAGCCCGCGCGGTGACATCTGATGGGCAATCTTTTGCAGCTCAATCATCGCCACAAATTCATTCGCTACCAGCTTGGTTGCCATAATGCTGCCCGCGTTCAGGGCATCGCTCAGCGGAATACCAATAAGCCACGCCAGCGGATAAAACACGTAACCCAGAATCTGCTGGAAGCTCAGGCCAAATACGCTGGAGAAGAGGGCATTAACGGCGCTAATAAGGGCGATAAAGCCAATCAGCATCGCCAGAATAATCATCGCCACCTTAAAACCGGCCAGAATATATTCGCCCAGCATTTCAAAGAAGCTCTGGGATTCATGCAGCTTTTCCAGTTTGATATCGGGTTCGGCTTCCGGGCGGGCCGGGTTAATGACCGAAAGGATAATAAAGGTGCTGAACATGTTCAGGATCAGTGCCGCGACGACAAATCTGGCGTCGAGCATGGTCATATAGGCACCGACAATCGACAGCGAAACCGTCGACATCGCCGTTGCAGCCATCGTAAACAGGCGGCGTGAGGAGAGATCGCCCAACACGCCCTTGTAGGCAATGAAGTTTTCAGACTGACCGAGTATCAGTGAGCTCACCGCGTTAAAGGATTCCAGCTTGCCCATGCCGTTCAGTTTTGACAGCAGCGTCCCGATAACCCGAATAAAGATCGGCAGAATACGCCAGTGCTGCAGAATACCAATCAGCGCCGAGATAAAAATAATGGGGCAGAGCACGCCAAGGAAAATGAACGCCAGCCCTTTTTCACCCATCCCGCCAAAGACAAAATTCGTCCCTTCGGCAGCGAATTTAAGCAGTGATTCAAAGAAACCGGAGACATGTTTAATAATGAACAGGCCGCTTTCTGCATGCAGAAAAAAGAATGCCAGCGCGATTTCAATCACGATCAGCTGTAAAACGAAACGAATGCGAATTTTTCGGCGGTCGAAACTCACCAGCCAGGCAAGCGCAAGAATAATCACCAGCGCCAGCAGGAAATGGACAATTTTAAACATGGTTTATTTTCAGTTGGTTTTCGAGGCGGACATTTAGCCACAGCCCCGGTTAACCGTAAATGGGCATTTTCGTTATACCTTATAAACGCAACGGTTACTCAGGCAATTATTATTCCGCAATGCGTTTACATCTGGTCATCAAAACTCCACATATTTCGCTTGTTTTTCTTGTAGCTGTAATGATAATCACTATCACAAGAATTTACCTTTCTTTGCATCAGTTGACCGCGATAAACATTTAAGGTGTCTGCATGTTTGTTCCTTTTCTCATTATGTTACGTGAAGGCCTTGAAGCGGCCCTGATTGTTAGCCTTATCGCCAGTTATCTGAAGCGCACCCAGCGTGGACGCTGGATCGGCGTGATGTGGGTTGGCGTCTTCCTGGCCGCGGCGCTCTGCCTGGGGCTGGGTATTCTTATCAACGAAACCACCGGTGAATTTCCTCAGAAAGAGCAAGAGCTTTTTGAAGGCATTGTTGCCGTAATAGCGGTGGTGATCCTCACCTGGATGGTGTTCTGGATGCGCAAGGTCTCCCGTAACGTGAAGGTACAGCTGGAGCAGGCGGTGGATAACGCCCTGCAAAAAGGCAACCACCACGGCTGGGCGCTGATCATGATGGTTTTTTTCGCCGTGGCGCGTGAAGGCCTGGAGTCAGTGTTCTTCCTGCTCGCGGCTTTTCAGCAGGACGTGGGCATCTGGCCGCCGCTGGGCGCGATGCTTGGGCTGGCCACGGCGGTTGTGCTTGGCTTCCTGCTCTACTGGGGCGGCATTCGTCTTAACCTGGGCGCGTTCTTCAAGTGGACCAGCCTGTTTATTTTGCTGGTGGCCGCGGGGCTGGCGGCAGGGGCGATCCGCGCCTTCCATGAAGCGGGCCTGTGGAACCACTTCCAGGACGTGGCGTTTGATCTTAGTAACGTTCTCTCCACCCACTCACTGACCGGCACGCTCCTTGAAGGTATCTTCGGCTATCAGGAAACGCCGAGCGTCAGCGAGGTGGCGATGTACTTTATCTATCTTATTCCGGCGCTGGTGCTGTTCTTCATGCCATCGCGCCCCAGCGCTCAGCCGTCGCGTACTGCGCCGTGAAGCGCTTTGTTTAGTTACAACATACTTTAAAGGGAAGAGACATGGCTATTCAATTCCGTCGTAGCGCGTTACAGGTTGGTGTGGCAGCGCTGTTCGCGTCTGCCTTCGCCGCTCAGGCAGCAGATATTCCGCAGGTAAAAGTCACCGTCAACGATAAACAGTGCGAGCCGATGACCATCACGGTTAACAGCGGTAAAACCCAGTTTATTATTCAGAACCACAGCCAGAAGGCGCTGGAGTGGGAGATCCTGAAAGGCGTGATGGTGGTAGAAGAGCGTGAAAATATCGCGCCTGGCTTCAGCCAGAAAATGACCGCTAATCTTCAGCCGGGGGAATATGACATGACCTGCGGCCTGCTGACTAACCCGAAAGGTAAGCTGATCGTCAAAGGCGCAGCGACGGCGGACGCGGCCAAAGGCACCGCGCTGCTGAGCCTCGGCGACGCCATTACCGCCTATAAAGCCTACGTCACCAAAGAGACGGCTGACCTGGTGGCAGGCACCAAAGCCTTTACCGACGCGGTGAAAGCGGGCGATATCGAAAAAGCGAAATCCCTGTATGCGCCTACACGTCAGCACTACGAGCGCATCGAGCCGATTGCCGAGCTGTTCTCTGACCTCGATGGCAGCATTGACGCCCGCGAAGATGACTACGAGCAGAAGGCCGCCGATCCGAAATTCACCGGCTTCCACCGACTGGAAAAAGCCCTGTTTGGCGATAGCTCCACCAAAGGGATGGAGAAATACGCCGATCAGCTCAACAGCGACGTGCTGGAGCTGCAAAAACGCATCAGCGAGCTGGCCTTCCCGCCGTCGAAAGTGGTGGGTGGTGCTGCGGGTCTGATTGAAGAAGTGGCCGCGAGCAAAATCAGCGGCGAAGAAGATCGCTACAGCCACACCGACCTGTGGGACTTCCAGGCAAACGTCGACGGCGCACAAAAAATTGTCGATCTGCTGCGGCCCCAGCTGCAAAAAGAGAACGGCGAACTGCTGGCGAAAGTGGATGCCAACTTTAAGAAAGTTGACGCCATCCTGGCGAAATACCGTACCAAAGACGGGTTCGAAACCTACGACAAGCTGACCGATGCTGACCGTAACGCGCTGAAAGGCCCGATTACGACGCTGGCGGAAGATCTCTCCCTGCTGCGTGGCGTTCTGGGTCTGGACTAAGCGATGAACAAGCATGATGAGTACGACGTGGCGGAACCTTCCCGACGTCGGTTATTAAAAGGGGTAGGGGCGCTGGGCGGCGCGTTTGCCCTGGCGGGCGGCTGTCCGGTGGCGCATGCGGCAAAACCGCAAAGTGCCCCCGGCACGCTCTCCCCGGATGCGCGTATGGAAACGCAGCCATTTTATGGTGAGCACCAGGCAGGAATCCTGACGCCGCAGCAGGCCTCGATGATGCTGGTGGCTTTCGATTCGCTGGCGAGTGATAAGGCTGACCTTGAGCGTCTGTTCAGGCTGTTGACCACGCGCATTGCCTTCCTTACGGCGGGCGGTCCAGCACCGGAAACACCGAATCCGCGCCTGCCGCCGATGGATTCCGGGATCCTCGGGGCGTTTATCGCTCCCGATAATCTGACCATCACCGTGTCGGTGGGGGAATCGCTGTTTGATGATCGCTACGGTCTGGCGAAGCAGAAGCCGAAAGCGCTGCAAAAAATGACGCGATTCCCGAATGACTCTCTCGACGCGGCGTTGTGCCACGGCGATCTGCTGTTGCAGATCTGCGCCAATACCCAGGATACGGTGATCCACGCCCTGCGCGATATCATCAAGCACACCCCGGATCTGCTCAGCGTGCGCTGGAAGCGGGAAGGTTTTATCTCTGACCACGCCGCGCGCAGTAAAGGGAAAGAGACGCCGGTCAACCTGCTGGGCTTCAAAGACGGTACCGCCAACCCGGACAGCAGCAATACCGTGTTGATGAAAAACGTGGTCTGGGTGACGGCGGATCAGGGCGAACCGGCCTGGGCGGTGGGTGGCAGCTATCAGGCGGTGCGTATCATTCAGTTCCACGTGGAGTTCTGGGACCGCACGCCGCTGAAAGAGCAGCAGACGATCTTCGGCCGCGATAAGCAAACCGGCGCACCGCTCGGCATGAAGCACGAGCACGATGAACCCGACTACGCCCGCGATCCGAACGGAGATGTTATCGCGCTGGACAGCCATATTCGTCTCGCTAATCCTCGCACCAAAGAGACCCAGTCCAGCCTGATGATGCGCAGGGGCTACAGCTACTCGTTGGGGGTGACCAATTCCGGTCAGCTTGATATGGGACTGCTGTTTGTCTGCTATCAGCACGATCTGGAGAAAGGGTTCCTCACCGTGCAGAAGCGGCTCAACGGCGAAGCGCTGGAGGAGTACATCAAGCCCATCGGCGGCGGCTATTTCTTTGCCCTGCCCGGCGCGCGTGACGCGAAGACCTGGCTCGCTCAGGGTCTGATAGAAGCCTGATAATCGTCCCTGCGACAGTTCGCGGGGACATTATTTTTCCATATGACTATCTTGTTGTTATATTTCTGTAATATTCATATATGAGACTGATTCCGCTGCAGGAGCAGTCTTAAAGGTTGCATCTAGGTAAAATAAATGTTGCATTTATGATAATTCCTGATGTACTTAAGATAAGACAGCGGTAGTTCCCGGCAGTGATATTGACTCACTATGGAGATCGCGAATGGTTGCGTCCTGTACTGGACAAGGTAAACACATCAACCGCAGCACCCGGCGCGGAGGCTCAGACTCCGGCAGCGATTTCCTCACCACAAAATTCTCCCCTCCACCTCTAAATACGATTTCTACCGACGTGCATAACGGTGCGCGTAGCCGTTCTGTATCGTCATCCGGTAATGCAAGCAATGGCTTACAAGGAAGCCAACCCTCTGATGTTCGTGCGCATAATCGTGCCGATGCTGGCGCGTGTGATGAATACCAACAACTCAAGGTGCTATCCATGGGAAGACAGAAAGCAGTGATCAAAGCTCGTCGCGAAGCAAAACGTGTGCTGAGACGGGATTCACGTAGCCATAAACAGCGTGAAGAAGAATCGGTCACCTCGCTTGTGCAGATGAGCGGCGTAGAATCCATTGGCATGGCGCGGGACAGCCGCGATGCATCGCCAATAGTGGCGCGGAATGAAGCTCAGGCGCACTACCTGAATGCTATCGAGAGTAAACAGCTCATCTTTGCAACCGGCGAAGCCGGATGCGGGAAAACCTGGATCAGTGCCGCCAAAGCGGCGGAGGCGCTGATTCATAAGGACGTGGAAAGGATCATCGTTACCCGTCCGGTACTGCAAGCGGATGAAGATCTGGGCTTCCTGCCTGGCGATATTTCTGAGAAGTTTGCCCCGTACTTCAGGCCCGTCTATGACGTGCTGGTGAAGCGGTTGGGCGCTTCCTTTATGCAGTACTGCCTGCGACCAGAGATTGGCAAGGTGGAAATCGCGCCGTTCGCCTATATGCGCGGACGTACATTTGAAAATGCGGTCGTTATTCTTGACGAGGCTCAGAACGTGACCGCTGCGCAAATGAAGATGTTTTTAACGCGCCTCGGGGAGAACGTGACGGTTATCGTCAACGGCGATATTACCCAGTGTGACCTGCCGTCGGGCGTGAAGTCTGGCCTGAGCGATGCTATGTCACGTTTTGAGGAAGATGAGATGATAGGGGTGGTCCGCTTCACAAAAGAGGACTGCGTCCGCTCAGCGCTGTGTCAACGAACGCTGGAAGTGTACTCCGACTAAGATCATTTCACATTTTAAGTCATTTCTTCCCGGCGTCATGCCGGGAAGCTTCTTTTATTCCCTCTGTTCGCATGGCTTTTTTTAAATCATATTTATTTCCTATAGCATTCAACGGCATTTACGCACCGTTTTGCGGTAATAATAATATTACTGTTAATTTGCTGCGAACGCTTTTTATACAGTTAGAAAAAATGTGATATGTATTTACAATACCCACAAAATACCTGTGAATATAATGATCGCGCTAATTGTTAGGTGAAAATTAAACGTGAATGTTGTCACAGAACATGACTAAGCAGTAAAAATTAAGTTGGTGTCTTTTGGGTAATTATCTATGTTTCGTACTTGTTCAAATTAAATTCTAAGAAGAAACACACCAGGGGATCGTTTCCTCTGGAACATCACGCTGAGGGTCATACATGAACGAACTGGTTAGTGCAATTAACGGTGTTATCTGGAGCCCTGCGTTAATATTTTTATGTCTGGGTGTCGGTCTCTATTTCTCACTGCGTAGTCGTTTTCTGCAATTACGTCATATAAAACATATGATTACCCTGATGTTTCAGGGCGGGGCTACCGATGCCGGCGTATCATCGTTTCAGGCGTTGACGATGACGCTGGCGGGCCGCGTAGGGACAGGGAATATCGCCGGTGTGGCGACCGCCATTACCTTTGGTGGCCCCGGTGCGCTTTTCTGGATGTGGGTAGTGGCATTTTTAGGCGCCAGCTCTGCTTTTGTTGAATCCACGTTAGGTCAGGTTTATAAAGAAAAAATTAACGGCGAATATCGTGGGGGACCTGCCTTTTATATTGAAAAAGGGTTGGGGGTGAAGTGGTACGCATGGTTATTTGCTATTGTGACCATTTTCTCCTGCGGTTTATTACTTCCGGGCGTACAGGCAAACTCAATTGCCGCCAGCCTGGATATTGCCTTCGGTCTTAACCCAAACGTTACGGCGGCAATACTGGCTGTACTGTTAAGCTTCATTATTTTCGGTGGTGTAAAAAGGATCGCCAGCTTTAGCAGTATGGTCGTTCCGTTTATGGCGCTCGGCTATATTATTGTTGCCTGCGTTATTATCGCGATCAATATTGAAAAACTGCCTGCTGTTATCCTGCTGATCTGGAAAAGTGCTTTTGGCCTTGAAGCGGGATTTGGCGCTATTCTGGGCCAGGCTATCATGTGGGGCGTTAAACGCGGTGTCTATTCCAACGAGGCGGCGCAGGGCACCGGGCCACATGCCTCCTCGGCAGCAGCCGTAAGTCATCCGGTGAAACAAGGGCTGGTTCAGGCGTTCTCCGTATATATCGACACGCTGTTTGTCTGCTCCGCGACCGGGTTTATGCTGTTGATCACCGGGCTTTATAATGTTCAGGGCGTCGACGGCGCAGCCCTTTATACCGGTATTGCAGGCGTGGCGGCGGGTCCTGGCTATGTGCAGACAGCGATGGAAAGTATGATGCCGGGCTTTGGTAATTACTTTGTCGCCATCGCGCTATTCTTCTTTGCCTTCACCACCATCATTGCCTATTACTATATCGCTGAAACCAATATCGCCTACATCAACCGTAAAATTCACCGTCCATGGCTGACATTCCTGCTTAAATTATGTCTGATGGCTTCCACGGTATATGGCACAATCCGCACCGCGGATCTGGCATGGGGATTAGGGGATATCGGGGTAGGGCTGATGGCTTGGCTCAACATTATTGCCATTGTCCTCTTGCATAAAAAAGCCTTTGCCAGCCTGAAGGATTATGAAACCCAGAATGCGCAGGGAATTGATCCACAGTTTGATCCGGTTCGGCTTGGGATTAAAAATGCGGATTACTGGCTGGGGGAGCGCAGAGATGAAGAGGGGGGATTGCCGGGGCAGGTTTCTTCTCCTGAAGGAAAGCAGCCGGCGGGGAAGTTGAATAACTGAGGAATAGTTTAAAACGGGCCCGTGCTTATGCGCGGGCTTTTTTTATGGGTGAGGCGGTATCACCCGCACCGGCGGGGATTGACTCGCTTCGCTCTCAGTCTGTCCAACTGGCTGCGCCAGTTGTCGAACCCCGGTCGGGGGTTCTCATCC